>Ga0207678_10000269_pt1 | contig 47203 bp, 38 predicted proteins | sample KBSC63metaG_FD_184319 | JGI IMG/M metagenome (GOLD analysis project Ga0207678, IMG submission 184319) | Corn rhizosphere microbial communities from Kellogg Biological Station, Michigan, USA - KBS C6-3 metaG (SPAdes) (version 2) | ecosystem: Host-associated > Plants > Roots > Rhizosphere > Soil ... | reverse complement strand
GTCGAGCCGCCCGCATTCGCGCAGCATGTTGCTGAGGTTGTTGAAATACGACGCGTCCGGCCGCGCGGCGAGCGAGCGCTCCATCAATGCGAGGCCCGCGTCGTACTGCTTCAACTGGCACGCGAGCAGCCCGAGGAAGTGCATCGCATCGGGCTGCCCGGGCTGGGCGTGCAGGATCGCGTCGTACAGCGTCTTTGCTTCCCGGAGACGTCCGGCCTCGTGATGCGCGAGCGCCGCGCGCAATTGCAGTTCAATCGACTCCATCGCGCGCGCCGCTCAATACGGATGCGGTTCGCGCCCGAAGTCGATCAGTCGGCCGTCGTGCTCGATCATCACGGCCGCGGCCGCGATCCCTTCGCGCGACATCTCGGCGACGATGTCGCGTGCGCGCCATTGCGTCGGAATGATGATCACGTCGGCCGGCGCCGCCTTCAGCGCGTCGCGGAATTCGATCTTCTGGCCGGTGCCCGGCACATAGGTGCCGACCTTGTCGGGATCGGAATCGACGACGAGCGGAAAGCGCGCGGCATCGGCATCGAAGTGATGGATGAACGCAGCGGCCTTGCCCGTGCCGCCCCAGATCGCGACGCGCCGCCCCGACCCGGCGAGTTCCGCGAGCTGCCCGGCGATTGCCGCGCGATTCTCGACCGAGCGCGCCGCGAACCGCAACGATGCGTCGGCACGCGTGCGTGCGTGCGCGGGCACGCCAAGCCGCACGAGCGCATGGACGACTTCGCCGTCGTAGCCGTGCGCGAGCGTCACGATCTCGCCGGCGCGCGCCATCAGCGTGCGGAACGACTCCGTCGTGAACTGCGACACGTGCTCGTAAAAGAAGTCGGCGAGGCGATCGGTCTCGAACACGCGGTCGATACACGGCACTTCCGCGAACAGCCAGCACGCGTTCGGCTGGCGCGACGCGCCCCACGCGAGCTGCTCGACGAGCTTCGCGGGTTCGGTCAGGTGTTCGAGCACATGCCGGATCACGATCGCATCGGGGCGGAACGCGGGCATGTCGGCCAATGGTTCGAACAGCCTCGCGTGGAATTCGATGCCGTTGCCGGTGCCCGTGCTCGCGTTCGGATCGAAGCCGGCGAAACGGCCGCCGCGGCTCGCCTGTGCGAGGCCGCGCACGAAATGGCCTTCGCCGCAGCCGATCTCGACGACCGTCGGCTCGGCCGGCAGCGTGCCGAGCAGCAGGTCGCGCGTGGCCGCGAGATGGCCTTTCCAGATCCCGCCGCTGTTGAACATCCGGTTCGGGTTGCTCTGATACGGAATCGCGTCGTAGCTGAAGCGGTGGTTCCATACGTGCGAACACCGCGGGCACTGGACGAAGTCGAGCGCATGGCGCGGCAGCCCGCGCGCCGCTTCGGCGGATGCGGGCCATGCGAGTGTCGCGAGCGTGCGCTCGCCGGCCGGGAAGAACGGTGCGGCAACCGTATGCGCGCAGACGGGGCAAGGGGCGTCGATCAGGTCGGGGCTCATGCATTCACCTGTTTGCGGAAATGGGCGATCGTCTCCTTCAGGCCATCCTCGAGCGCGATGCCGGGCTGCCAGTCCAGACGCTGGCGCGCGCGGCCGATGTCGGGACGGCGCTGCAGCGGATCGTCGGCCGGCAGCGGGCGATATTCGATGCGGCTTTTCGACCCGGTGAGCCGCAGCACGCATTCGGCCAGCTCGCGGATCGTGATCTCGCTCGGGTTGCCGAGGTTGATCGGGCCGGTGTCGTCGTCCTGGTCCATCATCCGCAACAGCCCTTCGACGAGATCGTCGACGTAGCAGAACGAGCGTGTCTGGCTGCCGTCGCCGTACAGCGTGATCGGCTCTCCGCGCAGCGCCTGCATGATGAAGTTCGACACGACGCGCCCGTCGTCCGCGCGCATGCGTGGACCGTAGGTATTGAAGATCCGCACCACGCGGATATCGACGCGATGCTGGCGGTGATAGTCGAAGAACAGCGTCTCGGCGCAGCGCTTGCCTTCGTCGTAGCACGCGCGCAGCCCGTTCGGGTTCACGTTGCCCCAGTAGCTTTCCTGCTGCGGATGCTGCTGCGCGTCGCCGTACACCTCGCTCGTCGACGCCTGCAGGATGCGCGCGCCGCAGCGCTTCGCGAGACCGAGCATGTTGATCGCGCCCAGCACGGCCGTCTTCACCGTCGACACCGGGTCGCTCTGGTAGTGCACGGGGCTCGCCGGGCACGCCATGTTGAACACGCGGTCCGCTTCGACGTAGAGCGGCAGCCACACGTCGTGGCGAATCACCTCGAAATTGACCTGGCCGATCAGGTGCTCGATGTTGCGCTTGCTGCCGGTGTGGAAGTTGTCGACGCACATCACGTCGTAGCCGGCGTGCACGAGCCGCTCGCAGAGGTGCGAGCCGAGAAAGCCCGCGCCGCCGGTGACGAGGACGGACTGGCCGTTCACGCTGCGGCTCCCGGTGCGGCGTCGACGCGGCGCACCCACATTTCGTGCAGCGCCTCCTCGAAATGACGCGCGAAGCGGGGCGCGTCGCACAACGGCGACGCCAGCACCTGCGCACGCAGCGTCGTGCGCAGCACGGCCAGCTCGGCCGGATTGCGCGCGAACGCGATGGCCTTCGCGACATACGTGTCTTCGTCGTCCGCGATCCATTCGGGCAGGCGCGCCGCGTGCAGCAGGCTTTCGCAGATATGCGACAGGAACCGCGCGCCGCGGCGGCCGAGCACCGGCACGCCCATCCACAGCGCCTCGGCCGTCGTCGTGCCGCCCGGGTACGGGAACGGGCTCAGCATCAGGTCGACGCGCCGGTAGGCCGCCAGATATTCGTCGCGTGGCGACCGTCCTTCGAACAGCAGACGCGCCGCGTCGATGCCGTGCGCGGCGAAGCGGGCCGCGAGCGCGTCCTGCTCGCGCGGATCGTCGAGATGCGGCGCCTTCACGAACAGCCGTGCGTTCGGCACATCGCGCAGCACGCGCGACCACACGTCGATCACGCGATCGGTGAGCTTCGCGAGCTTGCCGAAATAGCCGAACGTCGGATAACCGTTCGCGAGCATCGGCAGCGGGCCGCAGTCGAGCTCGACGGCCGGCGGCGTGAAGCACAAGTAGCTATCGGGCAGGTGCCACGCGCGTTCGACGAAATGCGCGGCCTCGTCGGCCGGCATCACGTGGCGGTCGCCGAGCACGTAGTCGATCGCGCGCATGCCGGTACTCGCGAAATAACCGGGCCAGCTCACCTGTAGCGGCGCGGGCTTCCACGCGAACAGCGGCAGGCGGTTATGGATCGTGTGGCCGGATGCGTCGATCAGCACGTCGATGCCGTCGTCGTGAATGCGCGCGGCAGCCGCCGCGTCGTCGAGGCCGGCGACACACGTCCACGACGCGAAGCGCGGCTTGATGCGCGCGGTCACGTCGTCCTCGATCTCGCGCGTCGGATACGCATGCAGTTCGACGCGCTCGCGCTTCACGTGCGCGAGCATCCCTTCGATGAAGTAGCCGACCGGGTGCGCCTTCAGGTCGCCCGACACGATGCCTACGCGCAGCGGCCGCCCGATGCGCGCGCTCAGGTCGACCCGCCACGTCGAGTACGGCTGCGCGCGCTGCGTGACGAGCGCATCGAAGCGCGCGGCTTCGTCGAGGTACGCGTCCGGGTCGAACGCGTCGCTGTAGTGGTACGCGAACAGCAGGTTGCTGCGCGGCTCCGGCAGTTCCGGACGCAGCGCGACCGCGTGCTGGTATGCCTCGAGCGCGGCCGGGATCTCGTTCAGGTCGAGCAGCGCATTGCCGAGGTTGTTGTAGGCCTGCCCGTGGTCGGGCTGCAGCGCGATCACCTGGCAGAACGCGTCGACGGCCTCGCGTGCATGGCCCGCGAGCCGCTGCGCGTTGCCGAGATTGTTATAGGCGTCGACGTAGCCGGGCCGCAGCTCGATCGCGAGGCGGAAACACTCGGCGGCGGCGGCCGGGCGGTTGTTCGCCTGCATCACGTTGCCGAGGTTGTAGTAGTAGGTCGCGTCGGGCTTGATCTCGATCGCCGCCATGATCAGTTCCGTCGCCTCGTGATACCGCCCGTACTGGTGACCGATCAGGCCGAGCAGGTGCAGCGCGTCCGCGTGCCGCGGATCTGCGTCGAGGATCCGGCGGTACAGCGTCTCGGCTTCCTCGAGCCGGTCGGCCTGGTGGAGCGCCAGCGCCGCTTCGATCGTGGCGACGGGGGAGTCGGACAGCGTGAGATCAGTCATCGTGGTAAGCCAGCGTGAGTTCGATACGGAGCGCGCAACCGCGCGGAGGCCGGCATCGCACACGCGCGGACGGCCCTCGACATGCCAGCATTCTCGGCGCGGGCCCGCCGTTCCAATCGGCGGAGCAGGTGGCGGATTTGGTCGCTTTTCGTGTGAAGGTGCGGCGGCCGGCTTGACGACGATCAAGGTCGCGACTCGCGCCCGGCCCCGGCGTGTGCCGGCATTCCCCGAAATGCGGGGGAAAACGGCCCGCTAATCCGGCATTTGATTGGCGCGCGGGTCGCTAGACTCGTTCACAGACTTGGAGGCGTCCACCGCGCGGCCGATCGCGCAGGGCGCAAGCCGCTTGCCGGCCCGCGGCCGGGGATGCCCCGAAGCCACCCTCAGCGCCTGGAGCCATGTGTATGCACGAGTCCTCAATCATCTCCAACTCGAACGACGACCAGCTCGCCGCACGACGCGAACTGTTCGACCTGATGCAGACCTATCCCGCGACGCAAGAGGAGTTCGAACGCTCGCTCGGCCTGTTCGTGCGCGGCTCGCTGCTCGCGCGGATCCTCGCGACGTTCGAGGTCTACGAGCAGATCGTGCCGCTGCCGGGCTCGATCCTCGACCTCGGCACCTGGCGCGGCCAGACTGCCGTGCTGTGCGAAAACTTCCGCGCGATCCTCGAGCCGCTGAACTTCCAGCGCCGGATTCACGCGTTCGATACGTTCACCGGCTACGCGGGCTTCTCCGACGGCGATTCGCGCGACCGCAAGCTGTTCTCCGACGGCACGTACTCGCTCGCCGGCGACTATGCGGACCTGCTGCGCAACCTGCTGTCGCTGCACGAGCGCAACAACGCGATGGGCCACGTGAACGGCAAGCACCATGTGTGGGAAGGCGATTGCCGCGACACGCTGGCCGCCTACGAGGAAGCGCATCCGGGCGAACCGGTCGCGCTCGCGTGGTTCGACCTGAACGTGCCGGGCCCGACCCGGCAAGCGTTCGAGACGGTGATGAAGCGCCTCGTGCCGGGCGGCGTGGTCGCGTTCTGGCAGCTCACGCGGGGCGGCCAGACGCCGGCCGAAGGGATTCACTACGTGCGCGAGCTGCTCGGCAAGTATCCGCACCGGATCCACAAGGCGAAGTCGTATCCGTCGCTCTGCTATCTGAGCTTCCCTGAAGGCGGCGGGGTGCACCCATGAAGATCGCGATCCTCGGCAACGGCATCCTCGGGCTGATGACGGCCCGTGCCTGGCAACGCGCCGAGCCGGGCATCGAGCTCGTCGTCGTCGGCCCGGCGCAGCGCCCCGGCTCGGCGACGCGCGCGGCCGCCGCGATGCTCAACTCGTTCACCGAACTGGAAGGCGATTCGCTCGGCACGCCGATCGACCGCTTCAAATTCGAACTGAGCCGCGCGGCAACCGCCGCGTGGCCCGACGTATTTGCAGAGATCTGCACGCCGGATCGGGCGGTCGCGCACGGCTTCGGCACCTACGTGCTGAACAACGCGGCGACCGACGCGCTCGACGACGAGAACTTCGCGGCGATGCGGCGCTTTTGCCGCGAGTTCGAGGAGCCGTGCGAGGCGGTCGATCCGGCCAGCATCCCGAACTACCAGCCGCTGCCGCAGTTCCGCGCGCTGAACGCGGTGTATCTGAAGCGCGAAGGCTGGGCGAACCCGAAACAGTTTCTCGATGCGCTCCAGGCCAGCGTGGCCGAGGGCGGCAACGTCACGTTCGTGTCGGCCGAAGTGGAACGCATCGACGTCGCGGGCGGGCGCGTCGCCGGTGCACGCCTGAGCGACGGCACGACGCTCGACGCAGACCGGTTCGTGCTCTGCAACGGCGCGAACCTGACGCGCGTGCTGCAGGCGAGCGTGCCCGAGCTGCCGGTGCAACGGCTGTTCTACGGGATCGGCATGTCGATCGAACTGCAGAGCAGCGAAAACGTGCATACGCATTGCGTGCGCACGACCAACCGCGGCCTCGCGTGCGGCGTCTATTCGGCGCCGTACGGCCCGGACCGCACGCTCGTCGGCGCCAGCAACTACATCAGCCCGGTGGCGCACGAGCACGGGCACGCCGGCAGCGCGTACACGCTGCTCAAATCCGCAATGGACCAGATCAACTCGCGGTTCTCGCGCGCGAATCTCGTCAACGTGAACGTCGGCTGGCGGCCGACGACGTCCGACCTGTATCCGCTGATCGGCGAAACCAGCGTGCGCGACCTGTGGATTCTCGGCGGCACCAAGCGCGACGGCTTCCACCTGTCGCCGGTGCTGTGCCGCGACCTCGTCGCCGCGATGCGCGGGCTGCCGATCGATTCGCGCTATGCGCAGCTGGCGCCCGAGCGCCCGCTGATCCGCAACCTGTCGCGCGATGCGGCGATCGCGAAGACGGTCCGCCACCAGATCAACGCCGCTTACCAGCACGACTTCGTGCCCGCGCGCAACCGCATGGTCGAGCAGCTCGAACGCGCGATCCGCGCGGATCTCGAGGCGCTGCACGACCGGCTCGGCGCGACCGACTGGGGGATTCCGCCCGAGCTCGTCGACATGTACCGGTACGGTCACATTCCGGCTTGAGCGACATGACTGCGCACCCGAAACGCGTCGCGATCGTCCAGTCGAACTACATCCCGTGGAAGGGCTACTTCGACCTGATCGCCGCAACCGACGAATTCATCCTGTACGACGACGCGCAGTACACGCGGCGCGACTGGCGCAACCGCAACCAGATCAAGACGCCGCAAGGCGTGCAGTGGCTGACCGTGCCGGTCCGGGTGAAGGGGCGCTATCACCAGAGCATTCGCGAAACCGAGATCGACGGCACGGAGTGGGCCGAACAGCACTGGACGCGGCTGCGCCAGAACTATGCGCGCGCGCCGCATTTCGCGCGCTACGCGCCGGAGCTCGAAGCGCTCTACCTGCACGGCCGGCACGACACGTTGAGCGCGCTGAATCTCGCGATGCTGACCTGGGTCAACCGGCAGCTCGGCATCGCCACGCGCATGTCGTCGTCGTCCGACTACACGCTGGAAGGCGATCGCACCGACAAGCTGCTGAACCTGTGCCTGCAGGCCGGCGCGACCGAATACTTGTCCGGCCCCGCCGCACGCGACTATCTCGACGAAAGCCGGTTCGCCGCCGCGCAGGTCGCGGTGCGCTGGTTCGACTATCCGGCCTATCCGCCGTACGCGCAGCTGTGGGGCGAGTTCGTCCACGGCGTGACGGTGCTCGACGTGCTGTTTCATTGCGGGCCGGATGCGCGCCGGCATGTCGTGACCGGCCGACACTGAGGATTACGATGCACGATTCCCGACACTCGGGCCTGCTGGCAGACGTCGCCGCCTATTACGGCGCGCGGCTGGCCGAGCACGGCCAGACCGCACGCGGCGTGGACTGGAACGGCGAGGACGGCCAGCGGCTGCGGTTTGCACAACTGACGAAGATCGTCGCGCCCGCCGCCGACGGCTTCTCGGTCAACGACCTCGGATGCGGCTACGGCGCGCTGGTGGATTTTCTCGACGAGCATGCGGCCGGGCGCAGCCATGCGTACGCGGGCAACGACGTGTCGCCGGAGATGATCGATGCGGCCCGGCAACGCTATCGCGATCGCGCCGACGTGTCGTTCCACGTCGGCGACACGCCGTCGTCAGTCTCCGACTACGGCATTGCGTCGGGCATCTTCAACGTGCATCGCGGCCACGGCGACGACGCGTGGCTCGACTATATCCACGCAACGCTCGACACGCTGCACGCGACGAGCCGTCTCGGCTTCGCGTTCAACTGCCTGACGTCGTATTCCGATCCGCCGCGCATGCGACCCGAGCGGCTGTACTACGCCGATCCGTGCGCGCTGTTCGATCGCTGCAAGCGCCGCTACTCGCGCCACGTCGCGCTGCTGCACGACTACGGGCTGTACGAATTCACGATCCTCGTCCGGAAGGATGGCTGAGCGCCTACGCGCCAAGCCGCCGGCCCCGTTGCCCCTCTTCACGCCTTCGCGGAGTTCCGTCATGTTCGCTCCTCCCAATCTCGATCGCATTCCGTTCGGCCGTCCGTTCATCGTCGGCAAGGAGCTCTACTACATCGCGAAGGCGGTCGAACAGGGCGGACTCGCCGGCGACCAGGCATTCACGAAGCTGTGCCACCAGTGGCTCGAAACGCGCATCGGGTGCCATCGCGCGCTGCTCACGCACTCGTGCACGGCCGCGCTGGAGATGGCGGCGATCCTCACCGACGTCGGCCCGGGCGACGAAGTCATCATGCCGTCCTATACGTTCGTGTCGACCGCCAATGCGTTCGCGCTGCGCGGCGCGACGCCCGTGTTCGTCGACATCCGTCCCGATACGCTGAACCTCGACGAAAGACTGGTCGCCGCCGCGATCACCGAGCGCACGCGTGCGATCGTCCCGGTCCACTATGCGGGCGTGTCGTGCGACATGGACACGATCGCGCACCTCGCCGACGACTACCGGCTGTGGGTCGTCGAGGACGCCGCGCAGGCGATCCAGTCGACATGGAAGGGCAAGCCGCTCGGCAGCCTCGGCCACCTCGCGTGCCTCAGCTTCCACGAGACCAAGAACGTGATCGCCGGCGAAGGCGGTGCGCTGCTCGTCAACGACGAGCGGCTCGTCGAGCGCGCGGAGATCATCCGCGAGAAAGGCACCAACCGCAGCCAGTTCTTTCGCGGCCAGGTCGACAAGTACACGTGGGTCGATCTCGGTTCGTCCTATCTGCCGGGCGAATTGATCGCCGCGTTCCTGTACGCGCAGTTCGAGCACGCGGACGTGATCACCGCGCAGCGGCGCGCGACCGTGAAGCGCTACGAGGATGCGCTGCGGCCGCTGCACGACGCCGGCCACCTCACGCTGCCCGCGACGCCGCTGAGCGAAGCCGGCAACGGCCATCTGTTCTATTTCCTCGCGCGCGACCTCGTCGAGCGCACGGCGCTGCTCGAGCGGATCCGCGCCGCGGGCGTGTTCGCCGTGTTCCATTACGTGCCGCTGCACAGTTCGCCGGCGGGCCGCCGCTACGGCCGCTGCGGCTCCGGCATGCAGGTGACCGACGACGTCGCCGACCGGCTCGTGCGCCTGCCGCTGTACCACGCGATGAGCGACGCGGAGCAGGACCGCGTCCTTCAGGTGGTATCCGACTTCTACCGCAGCGGCGCGCGACCGGCCGCCCGCCCTGCTTCGTCGCACCTCGAGCCCTCCCTTTCATGAACGACTCACCCCGCATCTTCGCGTCGCTCGGCCATCCGTACTACGTCTTCGCGCCGCCGTACCTGCAGACCTCCGGCGGCGTGCGCGCGATGCACTACCTGTGCCACGCGCTGAACCTGCTCGGCTGCGAGGCCTATGTCAACACGACGGTCGTGCACCGCGATTTGCGCACGCCGTTGCTGACGCCGGAAGTCGCGCACGCGCATGGCGCCGCGGGTCGCAGCCCGGTCGCCGTCTATCCGGAAATCGTCGACGAGAACCCGTTCAACGCGCGCTGCGTCGCGCGCTACCTGCTCGCGGAGCCGGGCCGTATCAACGCGAAGCCGATCGCGCTCGCGCCGACCGATCTCGTGTTCGCGTTCGGGCCGTCGATCGTGCCCGACGGATGGCACGCCGACCTGCTGAGAATGCCGCTCGTCGATACGCGCATCTTCCACTGCGACGGTGTCGACGACGCGGCCCGCAGCGGCACGGCCGTGTTCCTGAATCGGCATCTGCGCCGCGGCGGCAACCAGCATCCGGCGACGGCCGACTCGATCGAGATCTCGGGCCGCGTGGCGCCGCGCTCCGCGCACGAACTCGCCGAGCTGTTTCGCCGCGTCGAATGCCTGTACCTGTACGAGTGGTCCACTGCGGCCTTCGAGGCGCTGCTGTGCGGCTGCCCGGTCGTATGCATCCTGAACGACGCGTCGATGCCGAATGCGGAACGCTGGGTGATGGGCGGCAAGGGCATCGCGTGGGGGCTCGATCCGCATGAAATCGCACACGCGAAGGCGACCGTGCACGAAGCGCGCGACGTGTATCGGGAAGAAGAGACGACGTTCTGGCGGCAATTGCGGCAGTTCGTCGACAAGACCCAGGCACGCGCCGATGAGCTCGATGAGCGCGCCGGCCCGAACGGTGCGGCCGCCGCGCGACCGACCGCGCCCGCGACGCGGCGCATGGCCGTCGTGTGCGCGGAGCCGGCCGTGCACGCGCATGTCGCGGCGCGGTTCTCGTTGCCCGGGCGCGAATGGACCGTGGACTTTCCCGTCGGCGCGAACGGCATCGACCTCGACGTGCTGCAACGGGCCGATGTGATCGTCCTGCACGGCGCGACGCCGAGCCTGCTGTCCGGCGCCGCGCTCGAGCAGATGTTCGCGCTCGGCACGCCGGTCGTCTGCGACCTCGACCGGCCGCTCGATGCGTTTTCGCTCGACGATCCGCACATCGCCGGCAGCGCGCGCCGGCTCGCCGCCATGCGCGACGCGATCCGCCGCGCCGATGCGCTGGTGGTGCCATCGGACGCGATGGCCGCCACGTATCGTCACGTGAATGCGGCGGTACACGCGCTGCCCGTCGACGCCGAGGCCGCCCGCCACGGAGCGCTGTACGCGCGGCTCGCCGAACAGGGCCGGCGGCCGCTCGCGGCGATTGCGGCACCCGGCGAACCGCCCGCGATGCGCACGCGGCAGAAGAAGCGCCTCGTCGCGTATGCGATCGATCCGGTGGACGGTGCGTCCGTGCAGCGCCGTTTCGCGCTGCCGTTCGCGCGGCTCGAGGACGAGTGGGCGCTCGTCAGCGGCCTGGCCGACAGCGCGGCGATCGCCACGGCCGATGCCGTGCTGCTCGATCGCCACACGCCGGGCCTGCTGCCGCTCAAGGCGCTGAGCGCGATCTTCGAGTTCGACAAGCCCGTGATCTACGCGACCGATCTTCCGCTCGCCGCGCAGCCGACGACGCAGGCCGACTCGACGTGGACCGGCATCGCGTTCACGCTCGGCAACGCGCACGCGATCATCGTCCCTACACCGGACCTCGCGCGCCAGTACCGGCCGTGGAATCCGAACGTGTTCGTGCTGCCCGACAGCGTCGATCTCGACCTGTTCCTGCGCGCGGTGCCCGCACGCGGCGACGCACGCGTGACGATCGGCGTCGCCGGCGCATCGCTGCTGCCGGCCAACTTCGCGCGGGTGGACGCCGCGCTGCGCGCGCTTTGCGAGCGTCATGCCGGCCGCATCGCCGTGCAGTTCCTCGGCGCCCAGGTGCCGGCCGGCTGGGTGGATCATCCGGCGGCCGAGTTCCGGCCCGCGCCCGAGGGTTATCGCGCCTACGCGCAGCAGTTGCACGCGCTCGACTGGGACGTCGCGCTGATGCCGCTTGCCGATACCGACGACGGCGCGGCCAGCGTGATCCAGCGGCAGGAATTCGCGGCCGCCGGCATCGCCGTCGTCGCGAGCGACCGGCCGGCCCTGCGCATCACGCTGAGCGACGGCGACGACGCATTGCTCGCCGGCGATACCGCACACGCCTGGGACGACGCGCTCGAGCGCGTGGTCACGCAGCCGGCGCTGCGCCGGCGGATCGCGCGTACCGCGCAGGCACGCGTGCGCAAGCACGACGCGCTGCAGGCGCGGCTGCCGCTGATTCGCGAGATCTACCGGATGTGCGCCGAACGTGACGGCACGGCGGTGCGGTTGCCGCCGCGGGATGCGCCGATTCCCGGTGCGCTGATCCTCGACGCCGCCGGCGACGCCGAACGCGTGCAAGCCGCGCTGCGCATCGTCGCGGCGCGTGGCGAGCGCGATCTGCTGAGCGTCGTGCTGACGACATCGTCCGGACCGTTGCCCGAGTGGACGGAGCGGCTGCGCTACCTGAGTACGTCGGCGCAGGAGTATGCGGCCACCGCCGACCAGCTGGCCGCGATGCCCGCATTCGACTGGGTCGCGATCATCGACGCGGCGGACATGGAGATTGGCGCCAGCGCGCCGGAAACGGCGATCGCGGACGCCGCGATCGATTGACGATGGCCGCGCACGGAGCTTCGTGCGTCAGCTGCTCGACGAACACCCGCCGCAACTGCTCGAGCTGCACGAGCTGGAGCTGCATGAACTCGACGACGAGCAATTCGAGCTCGAGTCGGAGGAGCTGGACGTGGAACCGGACGAGCCGCCGCCGCGCGCGGCCATGGGCGGCACCGGCGGCGGCTCCATCAGCGCCATCGAATGCGCGGCCCACGCGGTGCCGGCCAGCGCGCCCGCGCCGAACAATGCGGTTGCCCATAGCACCGCGTCGGGTGAATCGGGCTCGTCACGGCGTGCGCGCTGGTGTTCGGCGAGCGCAGCTCTCGCACCGACCGTCAGGCCGTCGCGCCCGAATCCCGTCAGGCGTCGCGTGACGATCCGGTACGCGATTGCAAACACGGCCATGCTGATCACGAGCAGCAGCACCGGCCGTCCGCGGCTCAGCCCGACCGCGAGTTTCGCCGCGCCCGTGCCGAGCACGGCCAGCGCGATCGCGCGCGAACCCATTCGTGCTGCCCGCATCTCGCCCGCTTCCCACAGCCACGCGCCCCTACGCCCGCGCAGCGCGTTCGCGTAATCGGACACGCGTCGCGCAAGCAACTGACGAAACGCGCCGAAGCTGGCCTCGCCGTCCGGTAGCGCGGCCAGCCACGCGCACTCGTCCGCATACGCACCCCCCCGCGTCGGATCGACGCTGCGCACGCGCGCGCCCAGCCGCCCGCCCATCGACAGGTCGATCGCGCGCGCCTGAACGAGCGACAGCGTCGCGACCTGCACGGCCCGCGATTCGTCGCCCATCAGATAGGCGGCCTCCTCGGCCGTCAAGACCAACGAGAAGGCTTGTGCGCGTCGGCGCCGGCAGCGGTATTCGATCTGCTGCAGCACCACGATCAGCAGCAGCGCGACGATGCAGACCGGCAGATAGAACGCGAGAAACTGCGGCCCCGTGTAGTTCAGGACATCGAAATCGCGCGCCGATGCGGCGGTCGCGATGACGCTCGCGGCGGCGGCCGGCACGATGGCCTTCGGCAGGCGGTCGCGCCAGATGCGGCGGCCTGCCGGAATGGCGGCGGACGGCGGTTCTGTCGGCCCGTTCGTGCCTGGCGCTGCCTTCGTTGCATTCGTGTGCGGTGTTCCTGCGTCGGTCGGTCGGGGTTCGGGACGCGGCCAGATCGACGCGGGCGGTTCGCAGCCGAACAGGCGGTGATAGCTGTCGAGCGTGTCCTGGTAGCGCCGCGCGTACACGGAGGCTTCGTCCGGCGCGCCGGTGCCGGGCATGTGATGCAGCGGCGCGCGCAGCACGCCGGCGCAGAACACGTCCCAGTACTCGAGCGTGTATTGCAGGTGGAAATGCCATGCGGCATCGACCGCGACCGACGGTGTGACCGGGTGTCCGGCTGCCTGTGCGAGAAACGCGAAGCGCTTGTATTCGTCGATCACGGCCAGTGCGTGCGCATGCGTCCAGCCTTCCGCTTCGGCGAGGCGGCGGCTGTATGGCAGCGGGGCGTGCGGGTCGTCGGGGGAATAGGCGAGCAGGCGCGTGAGGAGCGCCTGCTGCGCATCGGTCAGCGCGCGGGCGTTGCCTGCGCTCGAGAGAGACGGGATGGCTGCCATCGGGAGAGTCGGCGCGATGCGCGGACGGCCGCCGCGATCGACGCTTGGAGTTGTCGGTGGGGGAATTCTCGCATGACGGCGCGGCAGCGAACCGGCGCGGGAAACGGGCGGTGGATGCCACGGAGCTGACGAGACGACGCGATATCGAGAGCCATACGGACTCAGCCGATCGCGCAATTCAGCGCTTCAGCGAATTCGGGACAAACGGATCGGGAAGTTCGGTGCCTGGAATCAGGCAGGCTTGGCGCGCCCGGCTGGGATCGAACCAGCAACCCCTGCCTTCGGAGGGCAGTACTCTATCCATTGAGCTACGGGCGCGTGTGACAGTGAACCGACCCTGATAAACCGGCCGCCCACCATTGGCAAGACGGCAAGGATACCCGGTTTCCCATGACGCGTCCACCGTGCCCGCCCGAATCCCCGCCCGGCCCTCTTTCGTGCGGGTAAACACGCGCCTTCGCACCGCTCGCCGTGATGTAAACGTTCCGTCTATAATCGTCCGTGCTTCATTGGACTGCCATTTGCCGTTGCACCGCGCTCACAATTCCTATTAATGGAGACGAGGCAAGCATGAGCGAAGCACCCCACGAATCTCCCGTCAAAACTCCCGGGCAGCTGATTGCCGTTGTCATCGCATCATTCGCGATTCCGATCGCCGTGATCGTCCTGTTTGCCACCTATGCCAACCATGCGTTCCGTGCGGGCGCAGGCACGGACGCGCTCTCCGACGAACAGGTCGCCGCGCGCATCGCACCGATCGCGAAGGTCGACGTGAAGGACGCCAACGCGCCCCGCACGTACAAGACCGGCGAGGAAGTCTACAAGGCCGTGTGCGTGACCTGTCACGGCACGGGCGCCGCCGGCGCGCCGAAGGTCGGCAACAAGGACGACTGGGCACCGCGCATCTCGCAGGGCTTCGACACGCTGCTGAAGACGGCGCTGTCCGGCAAGGGCGCGATGCCGCCGCGCGGCGGCACGAACCCCGACGACGTCAGTGACTATGAAATCGCCCGTGCGATCGTCTACATGGCGAACAACGACGGCGCGAACTTCCCCGAGCCGGCTGCCCCGGCCGCCAATGCGGCGCCGGCAGCCAGCGGCGCGGCGGGCGCGGCGGCCACGGCAGGCGCATCGGGCGCCGACGCATCGAACGCGCAAGCCGCCGCCGCAATGGCCGCGATCGCCGCGATTCCGAAGGCCGGCGAAAAGCCTGCGGCCGCACCCACCAGCGCCGACGCCGCATCGGCCGGCAAGGCGCTGTACACGCAGGTGTGCCAGGCGTGTCACGCGGCCGGCGTGCTGGGCGCGCCGAAGTTCGGCAGCAAGGAGGACTGGGCGCCGCGCCTGAAGGAGTCGATGGATACCGTCTACAACTACGCGCTGCACGGCAAGGGCGCGATGCCGCCGAAGGGCGGATCGAACGCGTCCGACGCCGACGTGAAGGCGGCCGTCGACTACATGGTCAACGCGGCAAAGTAACGCCTGCCGGCCAGAAAAAAACCCCCGCGGTGCACGTGCATCGCGGGGGTTTCGTTTTGCCGAGGCCGAAACGACGGCCAGCGCGCTCATCACTTCTGCAACAACGCCTTCAGGCTCGCGAGCCGGTCCTTCGGCGTCATCGGCGCTTCCTCCGGCGTCGGCGGCGGCGCTTCGTCGAGCCCCATCTCGGGGATGAAGCGCGACGGCTCGCACACGACCGTCTCGCGCGCCCGCTTGCGCTTCTTGCACCAGTTCAGGTGCAGGCTGCGCTGCGCGCGCGTGATCGCGACGTACATCAGCCGGCGCTCCTCCTCGATCCGCTCGCTGTCGATCGGGCCGTCGTCCTCGCTGCCGCCGCGGTGCGGCATGATGCCTTCCTCGACGCCGACCAGGAACACGTGCGGATACTCGAGGCCCTTCGACGCATGGACGGTCGACAGCCGCACGGCGTCCGGATCCTCGTCCTTGCCTTCGAGCATCGACATCAGCGCGACGGTCTGGATCAGGCCGAGCAGGTTCTTGCCGGTATCGGCGAGCCCGTCCGCGTTGTGGAACCCTTCCGCCTCGCCGTCGACGGCTTCCGTCTCGGGCTTCGTGCCCTTGCGCTTGAGCCACTCGAGGAATTCGAGCACGTTCTGCCACTTCGACTGCGCCTGCCGCTCGTCAAACGCGTCGTACAGGTAGGCCTCGTAGTGGATGGCCTCCATCATGTCGTCGAGCACGACGGTCGCGGGCTCCTTGTCCGCGCGATCGGTCAGGCGCTGGATGAAGTCGCAGAACATCCGCAGCGGCTCGACCTGCCGCGCGGACAGCCGCGCCTCGATCCCGCCCATGTACACGGCCTCGAACAGCGACACCTTGGCCTGGCCGGCGAACGAGCCGAGCGCCTCGAGCGTCGTGTTGCCGATCCCGCGGCGCGGCGTCGTGACCGCGCGGATGAACGCGGGATCGTCGTCGGCGTTCGCGATCAGGCGCAGGTACGCGCACAGATCCTTGATCTCGGCCTTGTCGAAGAACGACTGGCCGCCCGACAGCACGTACGGGATCCGCTCGCGCCGCAGCACCTGCTCGAAAATCCGCGCCTGGAAGTTGCCGCGATACAGGATCGCGTAGTCGCGGAACTGCGCGCGCCGCTCGAACTTGTGCGCGGACAGCCGGAACACGACCGATTCGGCTTCGTGTTCCTCGTCGTTGCACGGCGTGACGGTGATCGAGTCGCCCATCCCGTGCTCGGACCACAGCTTCTTCTCGAACAGCTTCGGGTTGTTGGCGATCACGTTGTTCGCGGCGGTCAGGATCCGCACGGTCGACCGGTAGTTCTGCTCGAGCTTGATCACGTGCAGCTTCGGGAAATCCTTGCCGAGCTGTGCGAGGTTTTCGAGCGTCGCGCCGCGCCAGCCGTAGATCGCCTGGTCGTCGTCGCCCACCGCCGTGAACGCGGCGCGCGGGCCGGCGAGCTGCTTCAGCAGCTCGTACTGGCACGCGTTGGTGTCCTGGTATTCGTCGATCAGCAGATAGCGCAGCTTGTTCTGCCAGCGGTCGCGCACCTGTTCGTTCTTCGCGAACAGCTCGGCCGGCAGGCGGATCAGGTCGTCGAAGTCGACCGCCTGGTACGCATGCAGCGTCGCGACGTAGTTGCGGTAGACCAGCGCCGCCTGATGCTCGTCCTCGTTGGCCGCGATCGTCATCGCCTCGTCGGGCATGATCAGGCCGTTCTTCCACAGCGAAATGATGCTCTGGATCTTGCGGATCAAGCCCTTGTCGGTGGTGCCGATCTGCTCCTGGATCATCCCGAAGCAGTCGTCCGAATCCATGATCGAGAACTGCGGCTTCAGCCCGACGTGCTCGGCCTCCTGGCGCAGGATCTGCACGCCGAGCGAGTGGAACGTGCACACGGTGAGCTGGTTGACGGGCACCTTGCGGCCTTCCTTGCCGGGCGTGGTGAGCGTCTTGCCCTCCAGCAGCTTCGACACGCGCTCGCGCATTTCGGCGGCTGCCTTGTTCGTGAACGTGACGGCCGCGATGTGGCGCGGCTCGAAGCCTTTCGCTTCGATCAGGTGCGCGATCTTCTGCGTGATCACGCGGGTCTTGCCGCTGCCCGCGCCGGCGAGCACGAGGCAGGGACCGTCGAGGTAGCGCACCGCTTCGTTCTGAGCGGGGTTGAGGCCTGCGGACATGATGGCGGATGATGTTGCGGTTGACGGCGAGACGCCGGGAGGATGCCGCGCGCGGCAGGCCTGGAATGCAGGCGGACACACGGGGCAGGACGCGCATGTTAACACGTCGGCGGCGTACTTTTCGGGAACCCCGCCGCACGGGGATCGCGCAGGCAGGCTGCCGTTTCGTCCCCTGTCCGATCGGCCAATCCGGCCCCATCCGCGGCCCGATCGGCCACAATGGACGCATGTCGGCGCACCTGCGCGCCGGGCCCGCAAGCTTCGTCACCGGATCGACTTCATGGGATATCCGTTCGCCACCGCAGCCCTCGGCCCGCTGCTGTTCCTCCAGGGGCGCCACGTGCGCCGCGTCACGCCGCGGCTGCCCGAGGCGGCCGGCCCGCGCGACGGCGTGGCCGGCGACGGCCCGCCGCTACGCGTGCTGGTGGTCGGCGATTCGGCCGCCGCGGGCGTCGGCGTCGCGTCGCAGCACGACGCGCTGTCCGGGCAGCTGGCGCGCACGCTCGCGGCCAGCCACCGGGTCGGCTGGAAGCTGCTCGCGCGCACCGGCCTGACCACGCGGGAGCTCGTCGACTGGCTCGCGACCGAGCCGGCCGAGTCGTTCGACGTGGCCGTGACCTCGCTCGGCGTCAACGACGTGACGGGCGGCGTGCCGCCGGCCCGCTGGCAGGCGCAGCAGGCCGAACTCGTGCGGCTGCTCGCCGCGCGCTTCCAGGTCGGGCACGTGATCCTGTCGGCGGTGCCGCCGATGGAGCGCTTTCCGGCGCTGCCGCAGCCGCTCGCGTGGTATCTCGGGCTGCGCGCGAAGCGGCTCAACGCCGCGCTCGCCGACTGGGCCGCGACCCAGCCGAACTGCACGTTCCTGCGCGTCGCGCTGCCGCTCGAACGCCACCTGATGGCCGCCGACGGCTTTCATCCGGGCGCGGCGGCCTGCGCCGCGTGGGCCGCGCAGGTGGCCGCCGCCCTGCCGCGGCAGCGCGCGCCGGATCACGCGCCACGCTGACGGCCTCCCGGCGGCGCCCCCATGCCGCCCGCGGCACGACCAACCGCGCGCCAGTACCCTTCCGATGCCACGCCAAACGCCGGCCACGACCGCGCATCCGCCGCCGCCTGCCGCGCGTTTTGCCGAAGGCCGCGATGCGTGCCGCCGCGCCATGCCAAAATAGCCGGTCATCCACGCGCCGCCACGGCGCGCCATCCTTTCGTTTCGTACGCAGCCAGGGATTGCCATGTCGTCATTGCTCAGGATTGGTTTGATGGGTTTCGGTTTCGCCGGCGCGACGTTCCACGCGCCCGTGATCGCCGCGAGCGGCCGCACCGAGGTCGCCGCGATCGCGACGGGGCAGCCCGATCGCGCACGCGCCGCGTATCCGGGCGCGCGCATCGTCCCCGATCTCGGTACGCTGCTCGGCCTCGACGATATCGACTGCGTGGTGATCGCCACGCCGAACGACACCCACTTCCCGCTCGCGCGCCAGGTGCTCGAAGCCGGCCGTCACGTCGTCGTCGACAAGCCGGTCACGCTCGCCGCCGACGAGGCGCTCGCGCTCGCGCGGCTCGCGAACGCGCGCAGCCGCCTGTTCGCGCCGTTCCACAACCGCCGCTGGGACGGCGACTTCCTCACCGTGCGCCGCATCGTCGAATCCGGCGAACTCGGCCGGCTGACGTATTTCGCGTCGCACTTCGACCGTTTCCGCCCGACTCCGCGCACGCGCTGGCGCGAGGAGCCCGCCCGCGGCGGCGGCCTGCTGCTCGACCTCGGCCCGCACCTGATCGACCAGGCGCTCGCGCTGTTCGGGCTGCCCGACACGGTCAGCGCGACGGTCAAGACGCGCCGCGACAACGGCACGGCGCCCGATTTCGTGCACCTGCTGCTCGGCTATCCGGACAAGGACGTCGCGCTGCACGCGAGCGCGCTGTCGGCGATCGAGCCCGCGCGCTTCACGCTGCACGGCACGTGCGGCAGCTATCAGAAGTTCGGGCTCGATACGCAGGAAGACCAGTTGAAGGCAGGCCTCACGCCCGACCACGTCGAGTTCGGCGGCGGCAACCCGCCCGGCGTGCTGCGCACGCTCGAAGGCGAGGTCGAGGTCGAGCGGCCGGTGCCGACGCTCGACGGCCAGTACGCGGAGTTCTATCGCGCGCTCGCCGCGTCGGTCCACGACGGCGCACCGTTCCCGGTCACGCCGCAGGACGCGGTCGACGTGATGACGATCATCGAGCTTGCCGCGCAGAGCGAGCACGAAGGCCGCCGGGTACCATTCGTGCGCCGTACCGTCTGACGGCCGCCGGCCGGGTGCCGACCCGGCCACAAAGCCGCCGTCCCGCGTCAATCCGGGCCATTCCGCGCCGCGCCGCACGCCGGCGGCGGCCATGGGCCAGCACCCCACGGCGGGCCACCTCGAACATTCCGTTACAAATGGTGCGGGAACGAAAGTCAGCGGTCGCCCGGTCTGACGCGTTTCTCAAAAAGTCGATCCGACTCCAAACCGTCAGGAGAATGTGATGCAACGGTTGATTCGCGCAGCGGCATGCTGCGTCCTGGTTTCCTCGCTCGCCGCGTGTGTCGTGCAGCCGCAGCGGCCAGTCCGGCAGGCGCCGCCGCCTCCCGCGCGACCGAATCCGCAGGTCATCGCGAACGAGCGCATGCAGGAGGTCCAGGGCCGGATCGACAACCTGCACCGCCGGATCGACACACGCGTCAACGGCGGCTACTACCCGCCGCCGTACGGCGCGCAGCTGCACCACCGCCTCGACGTGATCCGCCAGGAAGCGAACGACATGTCGACCCAGCACAACGGCGGCCTGTCCGGCGACGAGCAGCGCGTGCTGAACCAGGAACTCGACACGGCCGCGCGCGCGATCGGCGAGTGACGCCGGCGCCCGCCGGTGCCGGCAAAAGCGGCGGCGCCCCACGTCGCCGCTTGTCGCGAAGCGACATTCTTTTGCTCAAATTGACAACGTCCACCCGCTCGCGTACAGTCGCCCGCACGCGTCGGGAGAGCGTGTGACCGCGTAGCTAGGAACGCCGGTCGCGCCGCCGAAGGGGCACACCCGCAAACTCTCAGGCAAAAGGACCGACCGCGTCGGGGAATCCCGTCCCGCGCATTGCGCGGGCCGCACTCCCCGCACTCTGGAGAGCGGCAGTAGCCCGTTGCGCCCATGCGGCGCGGGGCAAGCTGCCCACCGAAGGGGCGCGCGTTCGCCGGCCTGTGGCCGCAGCGCAATCTCTCAGGTATCGAGGACAGAGGGGCATGTACCGGATCGCTCGCAGGCACACGGCCGCGGCGGTCGGCACATGGCCGTTCTGACCCGCGCGCAAGCGCCTTGCCTGAGGCCTCGATGACTGCACTGAATCACACCCCGCTCAACGCCGCGCATCGCGCGCTCAATGCCCGCATGGTCGACTTCGGCGGCTGGGACATGCCCGTCAACTACGGCTCGCAGATCGAAGAACACGAAGCCGTGCGCACCGACGCCGGCATGTTCGACGTGTCGCACATGTGCGTCGTCGATTTCACCGGCAGCCGCGTGCGCGCGTTCTTCGAACACGCGATCGCGAACAACGTCGGCAAGCTCAAGACCCCCGGCAAGGCGCTCTACTCGTGCCTGCTCAATCCGCAGGGCGGCGTCATCGACGACCTGATCGTCTATTACTTCACCGAAGACTTCTTCCGCGTCGTCGTCAACGCCGGCACGGCCGAGAAGGACATCGCGTGGTTCAACCAGCTCAACGAGCAAGGCGGCTACGGCCTGACCATCGCGCCGCGCCGCGATTTCGCGATCGTCGCCGTGCAGGGCCCGAACGCCCGTGAAAAGGTCTGGACGACGGTGCCCGCCGCGCGCGCCGCCACCAGCGAACTGAAGCCGTTCAACGCCGCGCGGGTCGCCGGCACGCCGTTCGGCGAGCTCACCGTCGCGCGCACCGGCTATACCGGCGAAGACGGCTTCGAAGTGATCGTCCCGGCCGTGCACGTCGAAGCGCTGTGGACCGCGCTGCAGCAAAACGGCGTGCGCCCGTGCGGGCTCGGCGCGCGCGACACGCTGCGCCTCGAGGCCGGCATGAACCTGTACGGCCAGGACATGGACGAGACCGTGTCCCCGCTCGACGCGGGCCTCGCATGGACGGTCGACCTGTCGGCACCGCGCGACTTCGTCGGCCGTGACGCGCTCGAGCGCGACGGCACGCGCGCCGCGTTCGTCGGCCTGATCCTGCAAAAGGAAAACGGCAAGGCGGGCGGCGTGCTGCGCGCGCACCAGAAGGTCGTCACGCCGCACGGCGAAGGCGAGATCACGAGCGGCACGTTCTCGCCGTCGATGCAGGAATCGATCGCGTTCGCACGCGTGCCAGCGGCCGTCCACGTCGGCGACACCATACATGTGCAGATTCGAGACAAGCAACTTCCCGCGCGCGTGGTAAAACTGCCGTTCGTGCGCAACGGCAAGGTCCTCGCTGCGTAACGACCGGGGGCCCGCCTCCCGGCAAGCCGGGAAATGGCGCCCGGCGCAACCCCATCCGGCGCGCCCCGGCGGCGCGCCAGCATAACGAACATACCTTTTATCCAGGAGCATCCGATGAGCAACGTCCCGGCCGATCTGAAGTACACCGACGAACACGAGTGGATCCGCACCGAAGCCGACGGCACGCTGACGGTCGGCATCACCGATCACGCGCAGAGCACGCTCGGCGACATCGTCTTCCTCGAGCTGCCGGCAGTCGGCAAGTCGGTGAGCGCAGGCGACGCAGTCGGCGTCGTCGAATCGGTGAAGGCGGCATCCGACATCTACTCGCCGGTGTCCGGCGAGATCATCGCCATCAACGAAGAAGCCGCCGACTCGCCGGAGGAAGTGAACAGCGACGCATACGGCGTGTGGCTCTTCAAGATCAAGCTCGCGGACGGCGCATCGACCGACAAGCTGATCGACGCCGACGCATACGGCAAGCTGATCGACTAATTTTCCTTACCCGAACCGCGCGCGGCCGGCCAGCCGGCCCGCGCGGGACCAGAGTCACGCCATGAAGCTCGAACACCCGGACCGTCTGATGAACCGCACGCCCCTCTCGCTCGCCGCGCTCGAAACGCACGACGCGTTCGCAGAACGCCACATCGGCCCCGATGCCGCCAGCCAGCAGGCCATGCTCGACACGCTCGGCTTCGCGTCGCGCGCCGCCCTGATCGACGCCGTGATCCCGGCCTCGATCCGCCGCGCCGAAACGCTGCCGCTCGGCCCGTTCGCGCAGCCGAAGAGCGAGGCCGAAGCCCTCGCCGCGCTGCGTGCCCTCGCGGACAAGAACCAGGTGTTCCGCTCATACATCGGCCAGGGCTATCACGACACGCACACGCCGGCCGTGATCCTGCGCAACGTGCTCGAAAACCCGGCGTGGTACACGGCCTACACGCCGTACCAGCCCGAAATTTCCCAGGGTCGCCTCGAGGCGCTCCTGAACTTCCAGCAGATGGTCGCCGACCTCACGGGCCTCGCGATCTCGAACGCATCGCTGCTCGATGAAGCCACCGCCGCGGCCGAAGCGATGACGCTGCTGCAGCGCACCGGCAAGCCGGCGTCGAACGTGTTCTACGTCGCCGACGACGTGCTGCCGCAGACGCTCGAAGTGATCCGCACGCGCGCGCTGCCGGTCGGCATCGAAGTGAAGACGGGCCCGGCAGCCGACGCCGCGCAGGCCAACGCGTTCGGCGTGCTGCTGCAATATCCGGGCGTCAACGGCGACGTGCGCGACTACCGCGCGCTCACCGAAGCGATCCACGCGGCCGGCGGCCATGTCGTCGTCGCGGCCGACCTGCTCGCGCTGACCGTGCTGACGCCACCCGGCGAATGGGGCGCGGACGTCGCGGTCGGCAACACGCAGCGCTTCGGCGTGCCGATGGGCTTCGGCGGCCCGCACGCCGCGTATCTCGCGGTGCGTGACGAATTCAAGCGCCAGATGCCGGGCCGCCTCGTCGGCGTGACCGTCGACGCGCAGGGCAAGCCCGCGCTGCGCCTCGCGCTGCAGACGCGCGAACAGCACATCCGCCGCGAGAAGGCGACGTCGAACGTGTGTACCGCGCAAGCGCTGCTCGCGATCATGGCGAGCATGTACGCGGTCTACCACGGCCCGCACGGCCTGAAGACGATCGCGCTGCGCGTGAACCGCATCGCGGCGCTGTTCGCCGCCGGCGTGAAGCAGCTCGGCTTCGCGACCGTCAACGACACGTTCTTCGACACGCTGACGATCGACACCGGCGCGCGCACCGCGCAGGTCCACGAATTCGCGAAGGCCCGCCGCATCAACCTGCGCCGCGTGAGCGCCACGCAAGTGGGCGTGTCGTTCGACGAAACGACGACCCGCGACGACCTCGCCGCTCTCCTCGCCGTGTTCGCGCAGGCCGCGGGCGGCACCGCGCCGTCCGTCGACGCGCTGGACGCGGGCGCAGCCGGCGTCGCCGCGCTGCCGGCCGGCCTCGAGCGCACGAGCGCGTACCTGACGCACCACGTGTTCAATCGCCACCATTCCGAGACCGAAATGCTGCGCTACCTGCGCAGCCTGTCGGACAAGGATCTCGCGCTCGACCGCTCGATGATCCCGCTCGGCTCGTGCACGATGAAGCTGAACGCAACGTCGGAAATGCTGCCGGTCACGTGGCCCGAGTTCGGCAGGATCCACCCGTTCGCGCCGGCCGAGCAGACCGTCGGCTACCGCGAGATGATCGACCAGCTCGAGCAGATGCTCGTCGCGGCCACCGGCTACGCGGCCGTGTCGCTGCAGCCGAACGCCGGCTCGCAGGGCGAGTACGCGGGCCTGCTGATCATCCACGCGTACCATGCATCGCGCGGCGAAGCGCATCGCGACGTGTGCCTGATCCCGGCTTCCGCGCACGGCACGAACCCGGCCTCCGCACACATGGCCGGCATGAAGGTCGTGGTCGTCGCGTGCGACGCGCAGGGCAACGTCGACATCGCCGATCTCAAGGCGAAGGCCGAGCAGCACGCGAACGACCTCGCGGCGATCATGATCACGTATCCGTCGACGCACGGCGTGTTCGAGCAGAACGTGCGCGAGATCTGCGAGATCGTCCATGCGCACGGCGGCCAGGTGTACGTCGACGGCGCGAACATGAACGCGATGGTCGGCCTGACCGCACCGGGCCAGTTCGGCGGCGACGTGTCGCACCTGAACCTGCACAAGACCTTCTGCATCCCGCACGGCGGTGGCGGCCCGGGCGTCGGCCCGGTCGCCGTCGGCGCGCACCTCGCGAAATTCCTGCCGAACCAGCGTTCGACCGGCTACACGCGCGAAGAAGACGGCATCGGCGCGGTATCGGCCGCGCCGTACGGCTCGGCATCGATCCTGCCGATCTCGTGGATGTACATCGCGATGATGGGCGCGAAGAACCTGACCGCCGCCACCGAGACCGCGATCCTCAACGCGAACTACATCGCGAAGCGCCTCGCGCCGCACTACCCGGTGCTGTATTCGGGCCCGGGCGGGCTGGTCGCGCACGAGTGCATTCTCGACCTGCGCCCGATCAAGGAAACGAGCGGCATCAGCGTCGACGACGTCGCCAAGCGCCTGATGGACTACGGCTTCCACGCGCCGACGATGAGCTTCCCGGTGCCGGGCACGCTGATGGTCGAGCCGACCGAATCGGAATCGCAGGAAGAACTCGACCGCTTCATCGCCGCGATGATCGCGATCCGCGAGGAAATCCGCGCGGTCGAGGAAGGCCGCGCCGATCGCGAGGACAACCCGCTGCGTCACGCGCCGCACACGGCCGCCGTCGTGACCGCGAACGAGTGGCCGCACGCGTACTCGCGCGAGCAGGCCGCGTACCCGGTCGCCTCGCTCGGCACGAACAAGTACTGGCCACCGGTCGGCCGTGCGGACAACGCTTACGGCGACCGCAACCTGTTCTGCTCGTGCGTGCCGATGTCGGACTACGCATAACGCCTGCCGCGCGCCGGAGTCCGATCATGACCACACCGCACGCAACCGACGGTTGCGTGCGGTTTTTGCGTTCGCCGCCCGGCCAATCGATTCACGCTCGCCCGCCAATCCGGCTAACATCACACGCGATCCAGCCAATCAAGGAGTTCCGCATGGTGCGTCCGATGTTTCCGGGCCAGGGTGCAACGCAGGAGCGGCCGCGCACGCGCCGCTTCGTGCCGCTGCTCGTCGCGTCGCTGTCGTTCGTCACCGTCGGCCTCGGCACGGCCGGCAGCGCGCGCGCGGCGATGAATTTCTGCGCGGCGCCCGCGTTGCAGGCGAGCGAGACGATACAGGCCGAGCCGGGTGTGCAGGCGCTGATCCGCAGCGTCGACGCGCGCATCGGCGAGCAGCCGAAGGCGATGCCGCGCGTGCACACCGAGGGCACGCTGCCGCACGAAGGCATCTACGACCAGAGCGCCGACGCGCTGAAGGACATGGAGCTGATGCGCGACGCCGCGCTCGCGTGGCGCGTGACGAATGCGCCGCGCTACCTGCAGCTCGTCGACCGCTTCCTGTCCGCGTGGGTGTCGACCTACCAGCCGAGCTTCAACCCGATCGACGAGACGCGCTTCGACAGCCTGATCGTCGCGTACGACATGACGGCGAGCGCGCTGCCGGTCAAGACGCGCAACGCAACCGCGGCGTTCATCGCGAAGCTGGGCGCCGGCTATGTCGCGCAGATCGACGCGCAGAAGCGCCCGCTCACCGGCACGTGGCGCAACAACTGGCAGAGCCACCGGATCAAGCTGATCGCGCTGTCCGCGTTCACGCTCGGCGACCGCAAGATGATGAACGCCGCGCAGCGGCTGTTCGTCGAGCATCTCGCCGACAACATCGGTCCGGACGGCAAGACCTGGGATTTCGACGAACGCGATGCGCTGCATTACGCGGTGTACGACCTGCAGCCGCTGGTGACGGCCGCGCTCGCCGCGCGCCGCTTCAACCGCAACTGGCTGCGCGAGCACGGCGCGAACGGCGCGTCGCTCGCGGCCGCGCTCGATTGGCTCGTGCCGTACGCGCTCGGCGAGAAGACCCACGAGGAATTCGTGAATTCGCCGGTACCGTTCGATGCGAAGCGCCGCGAAGCCGGCTTGCCGGGCTACACGGGGCAGTGGGACCCGAAAAACGCCACCGAACTCTTTCATCTGGCCGCGCGGCTCGACGGGCGCTATGCCCGTGTCGCGCGGCAGTTATCCGTCATGCCGCCCGCATGGCTGGCCGCGTGCCTGCCATTGCAGGCGCGCTAGCATCATTCTCAAAGCAAGGCAGATATCAAAATGGCAGTCAGCGTGTTTGACCTCTTCAAGATCGGCATCGGCCCGTCCAGTTCGCATACGGTCGGACCGATGCGCGCGGCGCTGATGTTCGTCCAGGGCCTCGAGCGCGACGGGCTGCTCGACGCGACGGCCAACGTGAAGGTCGAGCTGTACGGCTCGCTCGGCGCGACCGGCAAGGGCCACGGCACCGACCGCGGCGTGATGCTCGGCCTGCTCGGCGACGCGCCCGACACCGTCGATCCCGACACGATCGACGCGCGGCTCGACGACGTCCGCAAGTCGAAGCAGCTCGCGCTGCTCGGCACGCATCCGGTGCCGTTCGTGCTGAAGGAGCACATCGCGTTCTATCGGCAGGCGCTGCCCGAACACCCGAACGGGATGAAGCTGCGCGCATCCGACGCGAACGGCGACGTGCTGGTCGAGCGCACCTACCTGTCGGTCGGCGGCGGCTTCGTCGTGACGGCCGGCGCGCCGAACACGAAGGTGCTGAGCGCGGCCGAGCAGATGACGCACCCGTTCCGCACCGGCGCCGAGCTGCTCGCGCTGACCGAGGCGACCGGCAAATCGATCGCGCGGCTGATGTGGGAAAACGAGCGCGCGTGGCACACCGAGGAAGAGACGCGCGACGGGTTGCTGAAGATCTGGGCCGTGATGCAGTCGTGCGTGTCGCGCGGCTGCGGGATCGGCAACCCGGACGCCGACGGCAACCTGCCCGGCCCGTTCCAGGTCAAGCGCCGCGCACCGCAGCTGTATCGCACGCTGACCGGCAACCCCGAACAGGCGCTGCAGGATCCGCTGTCGATGATCGACTGGATCAACCTGTATGCGATCGCCGTCAACGAGGAAAACGCGGCCGGCGGCCGTGTCGTCACCGCGCCGACCAACGGCGCGGCCGGCATCATTCCGGCGGTGCTGCACTACTACACGCGCTTCACGCCGGGCGCGAACGAACAGGGCGTGATCGACTTCCTGCTGACGGCCGCGGCGATCGGCATTCTTTACAAGCTCAACGCATCGATTTCGGGCGCGGAAGTGGGCTGCCAGGGCGAAGTGGGCGTCGCGTGCTCGATGGCGGCCGGTGCGCTCGCGGCCGTGCTCGGCGGCACGCCGCGCCAGGTCGAGAACGCGGCCGAGATCGGGATGGAGCACAACCTCGGCCTCACCTGCGACCCGGTCGGCGGGATGGTGCAGATCCCGTGCATCGAGCGCAACGCGATGGCGTCCGTGAAGGCCGTCAACGCGGCGCGCATGGCGCTGCGCGGCGACGGCTCGCACTACGTGTCGCTGGACTCGGTGATCAAGACGATGCGCGAGACGGGCGCCGACATGAAGACGAAGTACAAGGAAACCTCGCGGGGTGGCCTGGCGGTGAATATCGTCGAGTGTTGATGTCCGCCGGGCGGGGGACCCGTTTCAAATCTGGAGGGGGGTAAATGAAACGCCCGGCTCGGGCGTTCCATGCATGATTACGTGCGACCGGCCCGGCGAAACAACGGCAGCCAACGGTGCCGGAATCGCCATAGCAGTCGGCATGCGATGGTGAAAAGCGTGAGCGATGAATGGACGCGCAGCGCGTGCGCGTCTTTATGCGAGTGGGCGCCCCGTCCGAGCGTGCCTTCGCCTGAACAACCCGCCCAGCAACCGAACGCCGGCGACAAGCGGCGTAACCGTGAGCAGCGCGACACACAACCTGTAGTGGAAGTTCAGCCATTCCGGCGAACCGTCGTCCCAAGGCAGAGGTTTTGTCAGCACCATCACCAGCGGAACCAGGCTGGGGTACTCCGGAAAGAGATCGACAGTGTGCGCCCAGGCAAACATGTACGAGAGCGCAAGGACAAAAACCCCAAAACCCCAGGCAGTCGCCTTGAACAACCGCTTCATTTGACGATTACCTTGCCGTAATGGCGAATTTTTTGACCCGGGATGAAATATTCGTTCTTGCCGCGCAGCATTCCCTTGATCACGTTGAAGTCCGCCTGCGTGGCGATCGTGATACAGCCTTTGCTGATGCTACCCGCATGAAGCCTGAACTGGCCTCGCTTCACACCATCGCAAAATGTCTCATCGTCAACTCTGCCATCATCGGCGTAGAGCGCAAACCATTCCGGGTTGTCTGTAACGCTGTCCCGCAGCGCCCCCAGCCACCCTCCCGATTTTCGATCCACGATGTAATACGTTCCTACCGGCAACGGCCCGAGATCCGGCACGCACATGAATGTCCGCTTGTTGGCATGAGGGCCCGCTCCGGAAAACGCCGGAAACGCCCGCCCCGCGATCTCGAACTTGCTCATCGGTTTGTCATTCAGTTCGAACGTACAAATATGCATCCCTCTCCGTCCCTACGTGAACATTGTTCATCGAAACGCGCCGCGCTCATGTGAGCGGTGCGTCATCCGCACGCGCCATCGAAAATCACTGGACGTGAACACACAAGCCTAAGCGTCCCGGCGACGCCAAGCCATCGGACGCATACGAAAATTTTCCAGTTCGCACACGGTCGGACCGATGCGCCCGGCGCTGATGTTCGTCCAGGGCCTCGAGCGCGACGGCCTGGCGGTGAATATCGTCGAGTGTTGATGCGAGGTCTGACGGTAACGCGGGGCGAATCGACGCCCCGACTTACCGTCGAACGTAGCCTCGGACACTAATCGTTCAGCCAGTTCTCCAACCGCGACCCCGGATAGCTGACGAAATCCCGCTCGTTGTTGGTCACGAGGACGACATCGAGCGACACCGCATGAGCGGCGATCAATTTGTCGAGGTGATCCTTCTTTCGCTCGCGGGTTGCGTCGCGGACCGGGCCATACCCTTGCGCAGCCCCGACGTCGAACGGCGCAACCGGAATATCGTCGATCAGCGCGGCAAGATGGCGACGCTCGCGGGCAGGATTCGCGCACACGGTAACGCCGTACTTGAATTCGGCATAGGTGATCGCCGACATCACGACGTCTCCGGTGTAACACTGCGCGAACCGCCTCGCGACCTGCTCCGGCTGATTCTTCATCAGACAGAGGCACATGTTGGTGTCGAGCATATAGCGCGGCATCACAAACCGTCGCGATCGGCCTGCTCCTGGTCACCCCGCCCTTCGGCCATGAAATCCGGCCCGAATTTCGCAAATTTCTCGAGTACGCAGGTCAGCGGCCGCCGCATCGGCCGAATACGGATTTCGTCACCGACGCGCTCGATTTCCAGTTCGATATCGCTGCGCTCGTAAGCGAGGTCCGCAGGAATTCGCACGGCCTGCGAGTTGCCGTTCCGAAATACCCTCGTGGTGTGCATGTTGATCTCCCAGATCCGGATGTACAGGGGATGTACCTCATATCATGTAGCCCGCGATGTAAATCCACGTGTATACATCGGCCCTTCGTCCCGCATTGATTTCCACGCGAACGCCGACAGGCCGGGCCCTCCGTGCCCCCGTTGACCGGGCCGGCGGCGAATATTGCATCACGGCCACTGCCGTCGCGCATGCAACACCCGGAGGACCTCCACGATCCCGTCGGCTGGTCGGATGCGATACACGAGCACATAGTTCGGCGCGACCACCAGCTCGCGCGTACCCGCCACCCGCCCTTGCCGATACAACTCGGCATGGGCCGGCAACGACCGTGCCCTTTCTTCCAGCAGTTCGTCGAGTTCGAGCGCAGCCAGCGGGTCGTCCTCGCCGATGTAGTCCATGATCGCGGCGCGATCCTCGTACGCCTTCGGATTCCAGTACAGCGCAAGGGTCAAGTAGCATCCCCTCGTCTGCCCGCGAGCCGCTCACGCAGCGCCGCACGGCGCGACGCGAAGTCGGCGCTGACCTCGGCGTCGGGAATCGGCGCCCGCGGATCGTCCAGCGCCTGTTGCACCTGCTCGCGAAACCAGCGATCGTGGGCCGCTGCCTCGTGCGCCGCCCTCAACGCGGCTGCGCGATCAGGCCGGGTCGCCCGGCCGGCCGCATCCGGGTCGAATGCCGACGCATCCACATCGAACCGGGTGATGCCGATGTCGCGTAGAAATCCGACCAATGTTTCCAAACGGCGAAACACCCGCACGTCGCCGCGCTTGGCCGACAGGAAACGGTCGTGCGCCCCGCAACGGGCCGAGAGCGCCCAGCCGTTGCCGCAGCCGACCACGCGGGCCGCGCGTACGGCGCCGGCTTCGACCAGTTCCGTCAGCGTCTTTTGATCGATCGTTTCGGTTGCCATGGTGATCCTCGATGCGGTTTATCCCATCCGTTCGCTGAATTTTACTATTGAATGGCATCTCATTTTATTGTTGATTGGGATACGCCATTTCCGAGGCGACACGGCGTAGGCACAAGCCGGCCGTTCGGCCAGCGGAAACCCCGGCGCGCGTTCCGAAGCGCCCCCCGATCCGACACTTTTCACCGGCCGGCGTACCGGTGCCGCGCCAACCGGCGTAAGCTGTACGTCCCGCTACCAAGGAGACGGCAGCCTATGTCGCATTCCAAGGATCTCGAGCAGAGCGTCACCACCGGCGCGCGACTGCTCGTCGATGCGTTGCTCGCCAATCACGTCGAACGCGCGTTCTGCGTGCCGGGCGAGAGCTTCCTCGCCGTACTCGATGCGCTCGCGGATCACACCGCGCGCATCCAGACGGTCGTCTGCCGCCACGAGGCGGCCGCCGCGAACATGGCGGAGGCGGTCGGCAAGCTGACCGGCCGCCCCGGCATCGCATTCGTCACGCGCGGGCCCGGCGCGACCCACGCGTCGATCGGCGTGCACACCGCGTTCCAGGATTCGACGCCGATGATCCTGTTCGTCGGCCAGTGCGCACGCGAGCACCTCGACCGCGAAGCCTTCCAGGAAATCGACTACCGGCGGATGTTCGGCCAGATGGCGAAATGGGTCGCGCAGATCGACGACCCGCGCCGCATTCCCGAATACTTGAGCCATGCGTTCCACGTCGCGACTTCCGGTCGCCCGGGCCCCGTCGTGCTCGCGCTGCCGGAGGACGTGCTGTCCGAAGCGTGCGCGTCGCAACCGGTCGTGCCGGCCGCGAAACGTGTCGCGGCGTCGCCGTCGGCCACGCAGCTCGACGAGCTGCGCGAACGGCTCGCGCATGCGGAACGGCCGTTCGCGATCGTCGGCGGCAGCGGCTGGACGCCCGACGCATGTGCGAACCTGCGCACCTTCGTCGAGCGCTGGCAACTGCCGGTCGCATGCGCGTTCCGCTTCCAGGACACCTTCGACAACGCGCACCCGAACTACGCGGGCGACGTCGGCCTCGGGATCAATCCCGCGCTCGGCAAGCGGATTCGCGACGCCGACCTGCTGCTGGTGCTCGGCCCGCGCCTCGGCGAAGCGACGACGGGCGGCTACACGCTGCTCGACATCCCGAAAACGCGCCAGACGCTGATCCATGTGCACCAGGGCGCGGACGAACTCGGCCGCGTGTATGCGGCCGACCTGCCGATCGTGTCGGGGATGCCGGAGATCGCGGCGCCGCTCGCCGCGCTCGAACCGCCGGCGCACCCCGCGTGGGCCGGCACGGCCGCCGACGCGCACCGCGCGTACCGCGAATGGCATGCGCCGCTGCCGATGCCCGGCGACGTCCAGCTCGGCGACGTGATGGTGCAGCTGCGCGAGCGCCTGCCGCACGACGCGATCCTGACCAACGGCGCCGGCAACTACGCGATCTGGCTGCATCGCCACTTCGCGTACCGCCACTTCCGCTCGCAGCTCGCACCGACCAGCGGCGCGATGGGTTACGGGCTGCCCGCGGCGCTCGCCGCCAAGTCGCTGTATCCGGAGCGGGCCGTCGTCGCGCTCGCCGGCGACGGCTGCTTCATGATGGCCGGCAACGAACTGGCCACCGCGGTGCAGTACGGGCTGAACATCGTCGCGATCGTCGTCAACAACGAGCATTTCGGTACGATCCGCATGCATCAGGAGCGCAACTATCCGGGGCGCGTGCACGGCACGGGGCTCACGAACCCCGATTTCGCCGCGTATGCGCGCGCGTTCGGCGCGCATGGCGAGACGGTCGAGCGCACCGCCGACTTCGCGCCGGCACTGGAGCGCGCGCTGACCTGCGGGCTGCCAGCGCTGATCGAGATCCGCATCCCGCAGGACGCCAGCACGCCGGCCGCGACGCTCGAGCAGATCCGCGAGCAGGGCCGCCGGGCACGCGGCGCATGATCATGGGCACGCACGCCGCACCGGCCAGTCTCGCGTTGTCGCACGACGACGCGCTCGTCCTCCCCGGCACGCTGCTCGCGCCCGACGGCACGCTCGTCGCGCCGTACGACATCGAGCACGGCAGCGACCGCGCGGAAGGCTGCGTGCCGGCCGCGGCGGCGCTCGGCCTGCTGCATGCCGTTCATCGGCCGTTCCGGCGCGATTACGGCCGTACGTCGGACGTGCACGTGATCAACGGGATGGGTGTCGCACTCGGCGACTCGGTGATCGGGCTGACCGCGCTCGCCGCGCTGCGCACGATGCATCCCGGCGTGCGCTTCACGCTGTACCGGCCGGCCCGCGCACCGCGCTACGTCGAAGCGCTGTATGCGCTCGCGGCCGACGTCGTCGCGCCGTCACGCGCGCTGCCGTACGCCGCCGACGCGCTGCCCGCGCACGCGCCGTGCATCGATCTCGGCAATCATCTGTACTGGCCCGCGTTCGCACAGCAGCCGATGATCGATTTCTTCCTCGACGCGCTCGGGGTGGATCCGGCCACGGTGCCGGCCGCCGCGAAGCGCAATCGCTGGCTCGCGCGGCTGCCGCTGCCCGCGCTGCCGGCCGAATGGCAGCGGCCGTACGTGCTGTTTTGCCCGACGGCGAGCACCGCGGTGCGCAGCGTGCCGCCGGCGCTGCGCCCGGCGTTCGTAGAGCGGCTCGTGCAGCGTTACGGGCTGCCGGTTGTCGGGTTCGGCCCGGTCGCGCATCCGGCCTACGTCGACGTGAGCCGCCACGCGCCCGACACCGCGCACTTCATTGCCTGGGTCAAGGGTGCGAGCGTGCTGTTCGCGCCCGACACGGCCGCGCTGCATGTCGCCGACGGCTTCGACGTGCCGACGCTCGCTTGTTTCACGACGATCGGGCCGGCGCTGCGCGTGCGCGACTATCCGCACTGCGTGCCGGTCGAGCTCGACGTGCCGGCCGAATTGCGCGGGCTGCATCGCAGCGAGCGGCCGGAGGATCTGACGGCGGTCGAAGCCGCTTACCAGGCGATCGACTGGGATGCGCTGCCGTGGCCGGCGCCGCGCGGAGCGGCCGCTGCAGCCGCCGCGGCCGAATAGAAAAACGGAAGTCACCCGGAAGATCGAACCTTCAGCGGCCTGCACGCGCCGCCGCCACGCTCACCCGGCCGCGACCATCACGGCGCGATCGCGCAGCGTCTCCGACGGCCGTTTGCCGAACAGCCGCCGGTAGTCGGTCGCGAACTGGCTCAGGTGCCAGAAGCCCCACGCCTCCGCGACGTCCTGCACCGAACCGGCCGCCCGCCCGCACAGGTCGCGCCGCGCGCCGTTCAGCCGAAGCGTGCGCAGGTAGGTCGCGGGCGCCATGCCGAGCACGTCCTGGAAGCAGTACTGCAGCGTGCGCCGGCTCACGTGCAACTGCTCGCACAGCTCGGGCACGCCGACCGGGCGCGCGCGGTGCGCCAGCACGTACTCGCGCGCCTGCTCGACGATCCAGCGCCGGGTTGACGGCGCGCCGCCCGCACCATCGTCCGCCGGTTGCGCGCATGCGTCGAACAGCGCGCCCAGCACCTCGGCCTGCAGCTCGTCGCGCTGCGCGTCGGGCAGCGGGCCGCCGACGGCCGCCGCGCCGTCGAGCCGGCGGCCGAGCAGCGCGCACAGGCGCGCGAGCCGCGTGTCGCCAACCTGAGTCACGTGCTGCGCGAACAGCCGCTCGTCGAGCGCGCGATGCTCGACTTCCTCCGCGTAACGGCGCAACACGTCGCCGCGCACGACGACGCCGTAGATCGAGAACTGCGCGGGCGTCAGCAATTCGAATTCGACGTTGCCGGGCCGGAACGCGAGCCCGCCGGGGCCGATGCGGCATGCATCGACGCGCGCGCTGCCGTCGCTCACCAGCGGGATGCCGAACCAGTACGCGTCGCCGCGCACCTCGCACGCCTGGCGCAGCAGGTGGCTGGTCGATTCGCGAAACAGCTTCATCGTGTCGAGCGGCAGCTCGGTCAGCGTGCCGACGAAGCGGCCGGCCGCGAGCTGGTCGTAGGTCTGCCGCCAGCCGATCAGGTTGCGCGCCTGCTCGTCGGCGTCGTGCGCGACGCTGACCACGGCCTGGCCGGCCAGCGCATCGTCACCCTGCGCGCTGCACCGCGTGTCCTCGGCCGTCGGTTCGGCCATGCACTCCGTTCGTTGCTCCATCGTGTTCTCCTCACCTGCCCGGGACCGCGTCCATCACGCAAGTCCCGTGCCGAACCGCGCGGCCCGGCGACAAGCCCGTCATTGCACGCCGTACGGCCGCCGCGCGCCATGCGGGCGCACCCGGAGGCGGCGTGCCGCGCACCGCGCGGGTGCGGCATGCATGCCGCCGGCGGCCCGGCCACGCGCTAGGTGCGCGGCTGCAACCGCACGACCCGCGTGCCGCAGTTGCCATACGCCTGCGCGACCGCCACCTCGACGATCGGCCTGCCGGCCGGCCAGGGCGCCGCGTCCGCTTCCGGCAGATCGGCCCGCAGCGTCGCGCGGCCGTTGATCCGGTAGCGAATGCCGCGCACGAAATCGATGAACAGCAGCCCGACGCCGCGGCCGTCGCATTCGCGCGCATCGATCCGGTCGCCGTCGCCGGGCGTCGGCAGCGCGAAACGCAGCGTCTTCGTGTCGATCACGCGCACGACCGGCCACAGATCGCCGTTCGCGTCGTGAACGCCCTGCACGATGTCGCAGGTCACGCGCGCCGGTCCGCCGCGCGTCGTGCCGACGAACATGAACGGCTGCGACTCGACGAACTGGCGCACGCCGATGCTCAGCCGTGTCATCACGACGTCGCTCATCCGCTCGGCTTCGTCGGCGACGCCGAACCGGTGATGCGCGTCGAGCTCGCCCGCGTGGAACACCGGGTGGCGCGGATAGGAGCGGGATGGTTCTGCCATGCTGGTTTTCCGTGGGGCCCACCGGTGCGCGATGCGGCCGCGCGACTGCCGGGGGTTGGCGACGCCGCGTGTCGAATGTCTCGCGGCGAAAGCGGCGAAGTGCCGGGCGAGCGGCCGTCGGCGCATTGCATCGCCGCGGGCACCGCTCGACGACGGCGGCCAATGCGTCACCCGAGCGTCGAACCTCGCCCGGAATCGGCAACCGCCAATCGTGACCCGGCAACCGTACCGGGCAGCATTCCACCGCCGCCCGGCCGGCCCCGGCACTTCGCCCCTGCTTCGGGCGATCAGAAGAACCCGAGCGCCTCGGCCTGGTAGCTGACCAGCAGGCACTTCGTCTGCTGATAGTTCGACAGCGCCATCTTGTGCGTCTCGCGACCGATGCCCGACTGCTTGTAGCCGCCGAACGCCGCGTGCGCCGGGTACAGGTGGTAGCAGTTGGTCCACACGCGGCCCGCCTCGACCTCGCGGCCCATCCGGTACGCACGCGTGCCGTTGCGCGTCCACACGCCCGCGCCGAGCCCGTAGAACGTGTCGTTCGCGAGTTCGATCGCTTCCTGCTCGTCCTTGAACGTCATCACCGACGCGACCGGCCCGAAGATCTCTTCCTGGAACACGCGCATCTTGTTGTTGCCGAACAGCATCGTCGGCTTCACGTAGTAGCCCGTGCCGAGATCGGCGCCCGGTGCCGTGCGCTCGCCGCCCGTCAGGCATTGCGCGCCTTCGTCGCGGCCGATGTCGATGTACGACAGGATCTTGTCGAGCTGCTGCTGCGACGCCTGCGCGCCGATCATCGTCTGCATGTCGAGCGGGTGGCCGGACTTGATGCGCTCCACACGCGCGACGGCCTTCTCGATGAAGCGTTCGTAGATCGATTCCTGGATCAGGATCCGCGACGGGCACGTGCACACCTCGCCCTGGTTCAGCGCGAACATCGCGAGGCCTTCGAGCACCTTGTCGAGGAAAGCGTCGTCCTGGTCGAGCACGTCGGCGAAGAAGATGTTCGGGCTCTTGCCGCCCAGTTCCACCGTCGACGGGATCAGATTGTCGGCCGCCGCTCGCAGGATGTGCTTGCCGACCGGCGTCGAGCCCGTGAACGCGATCTTCGCGATCCGCTTGCTGGTCGCGAGCGCTTCGCCCGCTTCCTTGCCGAAGCCGCTCACGATGTTGATCGTGCCTGCCGGGAACAGGTCGCCGATCAGCTCCATCAGCACCATCACCGACGCGGGCGTCTGCTCGGCCGGCTTCATCACCACGCAGCAGCCCGCCGCGAGCGCCGGCGCGAGCTTCCACGCGGCCATCAGCAGCGGGAAGTTCCACGGGATGATCTGGCCGACGACGCCGAGCGGCTCGTGGAAGTGATACGCAACCGTGTTGTCGTCGATCTCGGAAATGCCGCCTTCCTGCGCGCGGATGCAGCCCGCGAAATAGCGGAAGTGGTCGATCGCGAGCGGCAGGTCGGCCGCCATCGTCTCGCGCAGCGGCTTGCCGTTGTCGATCGTCTCGGCCACCGCGAGCAGCTTCAGGTTCTTTTCCATCCGGTCGGCGGCGGCCAGCAGCAGGTTCGCGCGCTCGGCGACCGACGTCTTGCCCCACTTGCGGCGCGCGGCGTGCGCCGCGTCGAGTGCGACCTCGATGTCGTCGGCGCTCGAGCGCGGCACGCGGCAGAACGGCTTGCCGTTGATCGGCGACACGTTCTCGAAATACTCGCCCTTCACCGGCGGAACCCACTTGCCGCCGATGTAGTTGTCGTACTGCTGACGGTACGGATATTCGACGTCGAGGCCCAGTTGCTTCAGGTCAAACGGGTTCATACATGTCTCCTGTTCATCGTGCTTGTGTGAATGCAGCGCCGGTTGGATCGCGCTGCACGGTTTACGCAACATGCGTGCCACACGGGCCGAAAACGGAACAGGAGCGGTGCGTCCGGCCGCCCGCCGGGCGCGGTGCCGGCGCACGGGAAACGAGTGTGCCGATTCTGAACACCGCGACGGCACAGCGACGCGGCGGGTGTTCGGATTTTTCACAGCGCACCTGTGCAGGCGTCGCCGCGCGCCACGCGCGCCGCATGGCATGTCGCTTGCGTGCGCAACGCGAATCCGCACGCCGCGGCCACGCACCGACCGACACCATGAACGAACCGGGCCCCCTCAGCGACGATGCCGTCGCGTTCATCCGCGAACAGGCGTTCCTGCTCGTCGCGACCGCGAACGCGGCGGGCGACAGCGACTGCTCGTATCGCGGCCGGCAACCGCGCGCGGACGGTTCGTTCGCCCCGCTCGTCGACCTGCCCGATCGCCGTACGCTCGTGCTGCCCGACTTCGCGGGCAACAACCTGTTCAACACGATCGGCAACCTGCTCGTGAATCCGGCGATTGCGCTGCTGTTCGTCGATTTCGTCCGACAGACGACGTGGCTCGTGCAAGGGCGCGCGACGATCGACGAGGACGCGGGAAGCCATGCGCACCTGTGGCCGACTGCGCTGCGTTACGTGGTCGTCGAAGTCGAAAGCGCGCACGCGCGCGCCGAAGCGGGGCTGCCGCCGCTCGTGCTGGCGTGACGGCGCCGTGCGGATAGCCGTCGGCATGCGGCCACGGCGATGAAGGCATGCGCGCGCGCTGTCGCTGCCATCGCCGGAAGCCGCCGCCCCGACGACACCGTGCTCAGCGCCCGTTTGCGTCCGCACACGCCGGTTCGCTCCGGCGCAGCGCCGGCGCTTCGCCACGCGGCGGCTCACCTTCATCGCCGCGCCCTTGCGCAACCGCCGGCCGCGCGCCAAGAAACGCGAACACCACGCCCGCGCACAGCACCGTGACAACAGCGAGCCCGATCAGCAGCTGGTCGAACGCGTGCGTATAGCTCGCGAGCAGCGCCGCACGATCGACGCCCGGCAACACGGCCGCCGCGCCGGCGAGATCGCCGGTCGCAAGCCGCGCGGCGCCCCGCAGCGTCGCGCCGGACGTGCCGGCCGCCATCCGCCGCAAATCGGCGTGCGCGAGCGTCGCGAGCACCGCGCCGACGATCGCGAGCGCGATCCCCTCGCCCGCCACGCGCGTCGTGCTGAAGATCCCCGTCGCCATCCCTGCGCGCTCCTTCGGCACGACGCTGACCGACAGCCCGTCCATCAGCCCCCACGGCATGCCGGCCCCGATGCCGATCGCGAGCATCGGCGCGATCGCCGCCGGCCCCGCGCCGCCGCGCAGCGCGACGTCCAGCCACACGAGGCCCGCCGCTGCGAGCAACAGCCCGAGCCCCGAGATCACGCCGGCCGACAGCCGGCGCGTGAGCGTCGCCGCGACGAACGGCACGACGAGCATCGGCGCGGAAATGGCGAGCATCAGCCAGCCGGCGTCGATCTCGCTGAAACCGTCGATGCCGATGAAGCGCAGCGGCAGCACGACGAGCAGCACGATGTAGCAGCAGCAGGTCGACACCGGCAGCACCTGCACGCCGACGAAGCGCGGAATCCGGAACAGCGACAGGTCGAGCATCGGCCGCGCGACGCGCGTCTCGATCGCGGCGAACGCGCATGCGCCGAGCGCCGCGCCCGCCAGCAGCGCGACGACGAGCGGATGCGTCCAGCCGCGCGCGGGCGCCTCGATCACGCCGAACGTGAACAGCGTGAGCGCGGCGGTGAACGCGGTCGTGCCGGGCCAGTCGAGCCCCGTCGCGTGCGGATCGCGCGATTCGTGCATGCGCGGCAGCCCGAACGCGAGCGACAGCGCGCCGGCCGCGGCGCCCGTGACGAAGATCGCGCGCCAGCCGTAGTGCGCGATCAAGCCGCCGGCGAGCACGGGCCCGAAGGCGAGCCCGATCCCGAACGTCGTGCCGAGCAGGCTGAACGCACGCGTGCGCGCCGCGCCGTCGAACTCCTGTGCGAGCGCGGCCGTGCCGCCCGCCAGCGCCGCGGCCGCCGCGAGCCCTTGCGCGGCGCGCAGCAGGTCGAGCGCGAGCATCGACGGCGCGAACGCGAGCGCGACCGACATCAGCGTGAAGCCGCCGACGCCGATCGCGAACACGCGCTTGCGGCCGAACTGGTCGGCCAGCGCGCCCGCCGCCATCAGGAAACTGCCGAACGCGAGCATGAACGCGTTGGTGATCCAGTTCATCGCGACCGGCCCGCCGTGCAGGTCGCGGCCGATCGCGGGCGTCGCGACCGCGCCGCCCGAAAACGACAACGGCAGCGCGACGGCGGCCATGCAGACGGCGGCCAGCACCCACGCGCGCCGGCGCGCCGAGCTGGCCGAATCGGGTGAAAACGGGTGATCCATCATCGCTCCTCGAAAAGCGGGCGCGGATGCGCCGCCAGAGCGATCAAAGATAAATCCGATTCAATCAGCGAAAAACCGTGCAAGACTCCGGATATAACGGACTAATATTCCGCAATCTGTCTCTTCTCCGCTTCTTGCCGGCCCGCTTATGTCGATGGAAAACCTGAACGGCATCGCCGCGTTCGTCCGCACCGCCGAAGCGCTCAGCTTCGTCGCGGCCGGTCGTGCGCTCGGCATTTCCGCGTCCGCCGTCGGCAAGACGATCGCGCGGCTCGAGCAGTCGCTCGGCGTTCGCCTGTTCAACCGCACGACACGGCGCGTCACGCTGACCGACGAAGGGCGCCATTTCTACGAACGCTGCCAACGGATCCTCGAGGATTTTCGCGATGCGGAAGCGACCGTGACGGCCTCAGCGCAGCGGCCGCGCGGCAGGCTGCGCGTGAGCCTGCCGGTGATCGGCTACCGGTTCCTGCTGCCGGTGCTGCCCGAATTCAGGCAGCGCTATCCGGACGTCGAGCTCGACCTGGATTTCAACGACCGGATGGTGGATGTCGTCGAAGGCGGCTTCGACGCGGTGATCCGCAGCGGTCCGCTGTCGGATTCGAGCCTGATGTCGCGGCGGCTCGGCCCGTTCGCGTTCGTGCTGTGCGCGACGCCCACGTATCTCGCGCGGGCCGGCACGCCGCGCGCGCCGCACGATCTCGAAGCGCACGATTGCGTGCGCTACTGCTTCCCGACCACCGGCAAGCTGCAGGACTGGGCGCTCGCCTCCCGCGACGGCACGCCGCTGAAGCTGCGCACCGCGATGACCTGCAACAACATGGAAGCGCTGCGCGGCGCGGTCATGGCGGGGCTCGGCATCGGCTACATGCCCGACTTCCTCGCGCGCGACGCGCTGGACACCGGCGCGCTCGTCACCGTGCTCGACGACTACCGGATCGCGCCGGGGCAGTTCTCGATCGTGTGGCCGTCGAGCCGGCAGTTGTCGCCGAAGCTGCGCGTGTTCGTCGACTTCCTGTGCGAGCGGCTGTTCAAGTAGACGGCTGACGCGCCAGGCACCCCCGCCCCGTCATTCCGCGCCGATCCGCTCGGCGTCCGCCTGCGGCAGCAGCGCATCGCTGTCGTCCTTCAGCCCGACACCCGTGAGCCCGAGCCGGCGCGCCTGCGTCATCAGGTAATGCAGCTTGTGCGCGGCGGCGGCATGCGGGAGCCCCTCGGGCCGCACGTTCGAGATGCAGTTGCGCAGCGCGTCGTGGCAGCCGACCTTCGGCGCCCACGTCAGGTACACGCCGAGACTGTCGGGCGAGCTGAGCCCCGGCCGTTCGCCGATCAGCATCGCGACGACCTTCGCGCGCAGCAGCTCGCCGATCTCGTCGCCGAGCGCGACGCGCGCCTGCGTCGCGACCACCACCGGGCCGATCCGCCAGCCGTCCGCGTCGAGCCGCGGCCGCACGGCCTGCAGCAGCGGCAGCGCCTGCTTCGCGGCCGCGAACGCCGACAGCCCGTCACCGACCACGAACACCACATCGGGCGCATCGTCGAGCGCCGCGCCGTAGCCGGCCAGCAGCCCGCGGCTGTCATCCGACAGCTTGCGGCCGAGGTCGGGCCGGCGCAGATAGTGGTCGCGGTCGGGCGCGGCGCTCTGCACGCCGAGCGTCGGCAGCAGCCCGGCCGTCGGTAACCCGCATGTCTCGATGTCGCGCCGCAGCGCGTCCGTGTCGAGCGGCTGGTGCACGGCGTCGCGCGCCTGCGCGTGAGACAGGTTGAACGCGAGCAGTGGCGCGGTCGGCAGGCTGTTGCCCGCGCGGCCGAGCGCGATCCGCGCGTTCGTGAACGACCTCAGCTGCGCCCAAGGGTTCTTTTCGACGGCGTCGCTCATGCGGAAATCCCCATCCAGTCGTTCGCGCCCGCGAGCAGCGGCACGCGCGCGCTCGCCACGCGCAGCGCGCCGTGCGCGTCGGCGATCTCCATCGTCTCCAGCCACTCCTCGAACTCGGGCGCGCGGCGCAGGCCGAGCACCTCGCGCACGTACAGCTGGTCGTGAAACGACGTGCTCTGGTAGTTCAGCATCACGTCGTCCGCGCCCGGAATCCCCATGATGAAGTTGATGCCGGCCGCGCCCAGCAGCGTCAGCAGCGTGTCCATGTCGTCCTGGTCGGCTTCCGCGTGGTTCGTGTAGCAGATGTCGCAGCCCATCGGCACGCCGAGCAGCTTGCCGCAGAAGTGATCCTCGAGCCCCGCGCGGATGATCTGCTTGCCGTCGTACAGGTATTCGGGCCCGATGAAGCCGACCACCGTGTTCACGAGGAACGGATCGAACTTGCGGGCGACTGCGTACGCGCGCACCTCGCAGGTCTGCTGGTCGACGCCGAAGTGCGCGTTCGCCGACAGCGCGCTGCCCTGGCCCGTCTCGAAATACATCAGGTTGTTGCCGACGGTGCCGCGCCCGAGCGACAACGCGGCCTCGCGCGCCTCGCCGAGCAGCGCGAGCGAGATGCCGAAGCTCGCGTTCGCCTTCTCGGTGCCCGCGATCGACTGGAACACCAGGTCGACCGGCGCGCCCTTCTCGATCGCGGCGATCGTGTTCGTCACGTGAGTGAGTACACACGACTGCGTCGGCACGCCGTAGCGTTCGCGGAACCCGTCGATCATCGCGAGCAGCTTCACGATCGCCGCGAGGCTGTCGGTCGCCGGGTTGATGCCGATCATCGCGTCGCCGCAGCCGTACATCAGCCCGTCGAGCATCGACGCGGCGATGCCCTTCACGTCGTCGGTCGGGTGGTTCGGCTGCAGCCGCACCGACATCCGGCCGGCCAGCCCGACCGTGTTGCGAAAGCGCGTGACCACGCGGCGCTTCCGCGCGGCCGCGATCAGGTCCTGGTTGCGCATCAGCTTCGACACGGCCGCGACCATCTCCGGCGTGAGGCCCGGCGCGATCCGCTCGAGCGCGGCGCCGTCGGCCACGGGCGACAGCAGCCAGTTGCGGAAATCGCCGACCGTCAGGTGCGAGATTTCCGCGAACGCGGCCGCGTCGTGATCGTCGAGGATCAGGCGCGTGACCTCGTCGTGTTCGTACGGAATCAGCGCCTCGTTCAGGAATGCCTTCAGCGGCACGCCCGCGAGCGCGATCTTCGCGGCGACGCGCTCCTCCTCGCTCGCCGCCGCGACGCCGGCGAGCTGGTCGCCGGAGCGCAACGGGCTCGCTTTCGCGAGCAGCGTCTTCAGGTCCGCGAAGCGGTACGTGCGCGGGCCGATCGTCTCCGTGTAGGCCATCGTTCGAATCTCCTTGCCAGTCCTTGCCCATCCGTGCCGGACGCCGACGGCGCGCCCGTTCGACGGGGCGCGCCGGATGCCGTCAGGCGCGGCCGTGCGGGTTCGCCATCCTCACTCCTCGAGCGCCACGTCGCCCGGCGCGCTCGCGCGCTGCGAACGGGTCGCGAGGAAGTACGCGTAGCCGAGCGCGAGGAACGCGACGAACACCATCGCCACCAGCCCGTTGAAGTACACCATCGTCCCGAGGCAGACCAGCGCCGCCACGATCGCGAACGCCGGGAAGAACGGGTACAGCGGCGCGCGGAACGGCCGCGCCATGTCCGGGTGCGAACGGCGCAGCTTGAACAGCGCCGCCATGCTTACGATATACATCACGATCGCACCGAACACCGACATCGTCACGATATTCGCGGTGAGCGTCTGGCCGCCGAACTGGATCAGCTCGTCGCTGTAGATCGCGGCGATCCCGACCACGCCGCCCGCGAGAATCGCGCGATAGGGCGTGCGAAAGCGCGGATGCACCTTCGCGAGCCATTCGGGCAGGTAGCCCTCGCGCGCCAGCGCGAAGATCTGGCGCGAATAGCCGAGGATGATTCCGTGGAACGACGCGACCAGCCCGAACAGCCCGAGCCACACGAGCATGTGCATCCAGCCGCTGTTCGCGCCGACGATGTACTTCATCGCCTGCGGCAGCGGGTCGTTGATGTTCGCGAGCTTGGTCCAGTCGCCCGCGCCGCCGGCGAACACCATCACGCCGATCGCCAGCGCGACGAGGGTCAGGATGCCGGCCACGTACGCGATCGGGATCGAGCGCTTCGGGTTCTTCGCCTCCTCCGCGGCCATCGCGACGCCTTCGATCGCGAGGAAGAACCAGATCGCGAACGGGATCGCCGCGAACATCCCGTGGAATGCGCCGACGCTGAAATGATCGGCGCCCGACCAGCCGCCCTTCGTGAAATTGCTCCACGCGAAGCCCGGCGACACCACGCCCATGAACACCAGCAGCTCGAAGATCGCGAACAGCGTGACGACCAGCTCGAACGTCGCGGCGATCTGCACGCCGACGATGTTCAGCGCCATGAAGACGAGATACGCACCCATTGCCGCGTGTTTCGGTTCGAGCCCCGGAAACTGCACGTGCAGGTACGCGCCGATCGCCAGCGCGATCGCGGGCGGCGCGAACACGAACTCGACGAGCGTCGCCGCGCCGGCGAGATAGCCGCCCGCCGGGCCGAACGCGCGGCGCGCATACGCGAACGGGCCGCCCGCATGCGGGATCGACGTCGTCAGTTCGGTGAAGCTGAAGATGAACGTGGTGTACATCGCCGCGACGAACACCGCGGTGATCACGAAACCCAGCGTGCCGGCACTCGCCCAGCCGTAGCTCCAGCCGAAGTATTCGCCGGAAATCACGAGGCCGACTGCGATGCCCCATAGTTGCCAGGTCCCGAGCGTCTGCTGCAGCGCGGGCTGGCCGGACGACTTGGCGCCGGCGGCGGGCCGGCCATTCGACTCTGCTTTCATCGGATTCTCCTGAAAGGCGCCGGCCTGCCGGCCCGCGCGACTGAGAATCGATGCTAGAGAGTCATTAAAGGACGTGTTATCGAAATTCGGCAAAGATGAGGGCGGGTGTTTCGCTGACGGAAACCCTACGGTCTCGTGCCTTCGGCAAGCGAAGCGGTCGCGACCGTCGCATCACAGAGGCCGACGCCGATGATGCGGCCCGGCTTGGGTCGGCAGGTTCTCCTTGTCTGCGAAAGTGGCAAGAATCCGTTCCGGACACGGGAACAGTCAACATGTGTGGACGCACAACGCCGAGTACTTCCCGACTTACCCGAATTGGGTCGCGCAATGTATCGAAGATCTGTACGAACTGCACGGCGATGACACCGAACGCTTCTACGATGCGTTCTGGCTGACGATATCGTTCCTGAACGTGCTGGCAATCACGCTGGGGCGTTGCTCGTTTGGTACGCGTGGCGTTACGTGACGAACCGAAGGCGCCGCCACGCTGCACGCAGCGGCGACGAGCGCCCGTGGTTACGTTGAGCATCGCGCCCGGCCGCGCACGGCGGCCGGGCCCACCTTACTGGCCGCCGCCGCGCTGGTTGAACCAGCGGTCGAGCAGCTTGCCGGCCGCTTCGCGGCCGCCGAGGCCGAACGACAGCGCGACCGCCACCGCGATCGCGCCGAGCACGAGGCCGAACGCGAGCTGCACGATCTCGTTGGCGATGCCCATCGCGCGCAGCCCCATCGCGAACACGAGGCCGAGGATCGCGAATTGCGCGATCCGCGCGAACAGCACGCTGTGTTCGCGGTCGGCCTGCTCGATCACGCGGCGCGCGAGGCCCGCGAGCCACACGCCGATCACGAGGATCACGCCGCCCATCAGCACGTGGCCGCCGAATTCGATGAACAGCGTGACGACGTCGCGCACCTGCGTGAAGCCGAGCCGGTTCGCGGCCTCGACCGCCGCGAACAGCATCGCGAAGAACACGATCAGCCGCGCGACCAGCACCGACGGCTGCAGGATTCCCGAAAACACGCGCTCGACGCCGAGCATGGCCGGCAGCCCGTCGACGCCGGCGGCTTCCAGCAGCCGCTGCGCGAGCGACGCGACGAAGCGAGCAAAATAGTACGTGACCAGCACGATCACGATCGCCGCGACGATGTCCGGCACCGCGCCGAGAAACTGGTTCAGCATGTTGGTGGCGGGAATCGAGATCGCATCGATCTTCAGCGCGTCGAGCGCGGAGATCAGCGTCGGCACGAACACGAACACGTAGACGATCGTGCCGACCAGGCTCGACACGCGCACCGGCGTCGGGCTGTCGAGACTCGCGGTGAGGCGGTCCGCGCCGGCCGCGACCAGCAGGTTCGTCACGAGCCCGCGCAGCACGCGCGCGACGATCCAGCCGACGACGCCGATCACCGCGGCCGCGAACAGGTTCGGCACGATCGCGAGCAGCTTGTCGACCATCCCCTGCACCGGCGACAGCAGGCCGGACAGCGCGAACGACCCGAGGATCGCCGGCAGGAACATCAGGATCACGAGCCAGAACAGCACGTCGCCGAGATAGCCGCTCATCGGCTGCATGCCCGCGCTTTCGGACAGCTTGTCGTCGACCTTGCTCGCTCGCAGCGCGCGGTTCGCGAGGCTGCGCAGCAGCGACGCGATCAACCATGCGATCAGCGTCAGCGCCGCGCCGCCGATCAGATTCGGCAGGTAGTTGACGATGTGCGTGACCAGCAGCGAGAACGGATTGGATACCGCGTAGAGGTTGAGTACGTTGAAGATGCCCACCGCGGTGACGAGCAGCACGAGCCAGAACAGGCCGCCGGCGATGATCCGCTCGACGCGTGCGCCCTGGCCGGTGCTTTCGGTGATCCGCTGATCGACCTTCAGCGCGTTGAGCAGCCGGAGCGTGCCGGCCCGCACCACCACGGCGATCAGCCAGCCGATCACCAGGATGCCGATCGCACCGGCGATCTTGGGCAGGTATCCGCCTAGCGTGGTCTGCAGCGACGTGATGAAGCTGGAAGCATCCATTTCTTGTTCTCCCGAAAAACGTGGCGTTGCCATTGAACATCGACGAACTACCTGCGTACTTCGAAAACCGTGCAGTGCGGCCCGACCAACTTACCCGAGAAAAATGACACGTTCACCCGATTTCACCGTCTTTAACTTTAGACAAGATCGACGGGGACGAGACCCAATTTGTTCGAAATAAAAAGGGGCGGATTTGAACTGACCCCGCAAAGTTGGACAGTTGAAGGCTAGGCGCGCGAGGGCTGAGTTCTGTATTGCACGGGACTCAGCCCTTGCAACTTGAGCTTGATGCG
>Ga0207678_10000268_pt1 | contig 47323 bp, 49 predicted proteins | sample KBSC63metaG_FD_184319 | JGI IMG/M metagenome (GOLD analysis project Ga0207678, IMG submission 184319) | Corn rhizosphere microbial communities from Kellogg Biological Station, Michigan, USA - KBS C6-3 metaG (SPAdes) (version 2) | ecosystem: Host-associated > Plants > Roots > Rhizosphere > Soil ... | reverse complement strand
CTCCTCGGGCTGACCCGGCGTGGCCTGCCGGACCGGCGGTTCCTCGTGCTCGGCGTGGTGACCGGGCTGACCCTGCTGACCATCGGCTACGTCGGCACGCTCGACAGCCCGCTGGCCGAGCAGGTCCGGCACCTGCTCGACGGCCCGCTGGCCCCGCTGCGCAACGTGCACAAGTTCGAGCCGGTGCTGCGGCTGCCGCTGATGCTGGCGTTCGTGCACGGCATCTCGAGCCCGGTGTCCGTGCGGTCCGCGCGCCGCTTCCTGCGGCCCGCGCTGGGCCTGCTGCTGGTGCTGGTGATGGCCGCGCCGGCGTGGCTGCTGAACCTGCGGTCCGGCCCGGGCTGGAACGAGGTTCCCGGCTACTGGTACGACGCTTTGGGGTACGTCGCGAAGGCCGGCCCGAACGCGCGGACGCTGCTGCTGCCGGCCACCGGGTTCGGCGAATACGAGTGGGGCCGCACGGTCGACGAGCCCGCGCAGGCGATCGCGCGGAGCCCGTGGGCGGTCCGCAACCAGGTGCCGCTGGGGTCCGAGGGGAACACGCGGCTGATGGACTCGGTGGACGCGGCGCTCGCCGACGGCCGCGGCGACCCCGGGCTGGCCGCGCTGCTCGCGCGTTCCGGCTACCGGTTCCTGCTGCTGCGCAACGACATCGACCGCGAGCGGACCGCGGCGCCACCCGTCGCGACCCTGCGCGCCGGGCTGGCGGGCTCGCCGGGCATCGCCAAGGCGGCCGAGTTCGGGCCCCTCGAGGTCTACGAGGTCCAGAAGCCGGTGCCGCTCGCCACCGCGACGTCCACAAAGGACGTACCGACGGTCAGCGGCGGTCCGGAGAACCTGCTGCCGCTGATCGACTCGGGCCAGCTCGACCCGGCGACGCCGACCGTGCTCACCGGCGACGGCGGGTCGCCCGGCGGCCCGCGGCTGGTGACCGACGGTCTGCGCCGGGCCGAGCGGAACGTCGGCGGCGTCCGCGACAACCTCAGCCAGACCCTGACCGCCGGCGAGGCCTACCGCCAGCAACGCGCGGCGGGTGACCTGCTGCCCTTCCCGGGCCAGGAGCACCAGACCGTGGCCGCCTACCGGGGCATCCGCTCGGTGACGGCGTCGACGGCGGCGTCGTTCGCCGACGCCTTCGGCGGGTCCGACCCCTCGCACCAGCCGTTCGCCGCGATCGACGGCGACCCGCGCACGGCGTGGCACTCGTCGTCGTTCACCGGGCCGATCGGCCAGTGGCTCGAGGTGGAGCTGGACACCCCGCGGCTGGTGAACTCGGTGAACCTGGAGATGGTGGACGACCTCCGGGTGGGCTGGCCGGCCACCCGGGTCCGGATCACCACCGACAACGGCTCGGTCGACCAGCCGGTGATCCGCGGCGCCGGACCGCACGAGTACTCCGTCGCCGGGGGCGTCACCCGCAAGGTGCGGATCACGCTGCTGTCGCTGGTGGTCGGGCGGCAGGACGGGAACGTCGGCATCGCGGAGCTGAAGATCCCGGGCACCGAGCCGCAGCGCGCCCTGGAAGTGCCCGCGGACCTGCCGACCGGCCCGGCGCCCGGGTTCGCGTTCACGCGCGGCGCGCAGCCGCGGTACGCGTGCCTGCCTCTCGGCGACGCGGTGCGCTGTGACTCCACCGCCGCCCGCGACGGCGAGGAGCCCGACGGGATCCGGCGGCTGTTCAGCACGCCGGCCGAGCAGACGTACCTGGTCGGCGGCTCGGTGTTGCCGGCGGGCGGCGGCCGCAACCCGGTGTCGCTGCCCGGGGTCACCGTGGCGTCGACGTCCCAGCTGGGCGGCGACCCGGCGGCCGCCGGGTTCGCGGCCGTGGACGGTGACGCCGGCACGACGTGGCGTCCCGACGTCACCGACCTTCGGCCCACGCTGACCCTCGGGTGGACGTCGCCGAAGCGGATCTCGGGGCTGCACCTCGAGGTGGCGGCTGCCAGCGGGGCTCGCGCGCCGCGTCAGGTGCAGCTGACCGGCCGGTCGGGGACGCGGACGGTGCAGCTCGACGCGGGCGGGTCCGCGTCCTTCGAGCCGCTGGACACCGACCAGCTGCAGATCGTCCTGCCGGGCGACGACGACGATCCCGCGGCGCGCGCGGTGGTGGGCATCGGCAGCCTGACGCTGTCCGGGAGCGACGGCCTGCTGCCGGGGCCGGACCCGGCGTTCACGGTGCCGTGCGGCTCGGGCCCGAACGTCCACCTCGACGGACTCGACTACCGGACGTCGGTGCAGGGCAAGCTGTCCGACGTCACCGCGCACCGGCCGCTGGCGCTGGGGATGTGCCGCGATTCGGAAGGCGGCATCGCGCTGCCGGCCGGCGGGCACGAGCTGCGGACGGACCGGTCCGAGTCGTTCGTGGTCCAGGACCTGTGGCTGCGCCCGGCCGCCACGTCGCCGCCACCGGTCCACCGCGCGGTCGAGGTGGGGGACTGGGACGCGGCGTCGCGGTCGGTGACGGTGGGGCCGGGCGCGGAGGCGGTGCTGGCGGTCCCGGAGAACGCGAACGCGGGCTGGACGGCCACTTTGGACGGACAGCAGCTGACGCGCACCCGCGTGGACGGCTGGCAGCAGGCCTGGATCGTCCCGGCGGGCGCGGGCGGGGTGGTGTCGCTGTCGTTCACCCCGGACGCGCACTACCGCTTGAGCCTGCTCATCGGCGCGGCGGCGGTGCTGGTGCTCCTGGCGGGCGTGGCGTGGCCGGCCCGCCGACGCCGGTTCACGATCTCGGCGGGCGGTTCGTGGATCCCGGTGGTGCTGATCGGGTTGCTGGTGGCCCTGGGCGGGATGTTGCCGGTGGTGCTGCTGATCGCGTGCCTGCTGGCCCGCCAGTTCTCCGAGCGCGCGCCGAGGTTCCTGGCCTTCGGCGGCATGGCGGTGGCGGCCCTGGTGTCGGTGACCGGCCGGATCCTGGGCCACGGCCAGGAGTGGGCCTACGGCCCGGTGACCCAGGCAGCGTTGCTGCTGACCGCCGCCGCGATGGTGGCAACGTGCGTGGACTGGTTCACGCGCAAGCAAAACCCCACCGAGCCGGCCGCCTGACCCGCCCCACCCCCGCCCCCGACCAGCGTGATCGAGGCCGTAACTCACGTGATTGGAGGCGGAACTCGCGTGATTGGGCCCGGAACTCGCGTGATTGGGGACGTAACTCACGAGTTCCGGCTTCAATCACGCGAGTTCCGCCTCGGATCACGCGAGTTCCGGGTTCCGTCACGCGGGTTACGGGCTGGATCACGCGGGTTGGGCCGCGGAAGTGTCGGTGCCTGCCGGTAGTGTGGAAATCGGGGGCTGCTCAGGCCGGTTTGCGTGGCCGGAACTCGAGAAACGCGCCTGCCGCGGCCAGAGCGCCGGCCGTGCAGGCCGCCGCGGTGACCACCTGGGTGGGTGAACCGTGCAGCCACGTCGTGATCAGCAGAGCCTCCACGGCGACCGCCGACCACATCAGGACCGTCACGCGGCGGTCGCCGTCGGCCAAGCGGGCGTACAGCAGGATCTGGACCAGGGCCAGCATCGAGCCCGCCAGGGCGAACGGCCACACCGGCATCGTGCTCCCCGTGTACCGGGCCCCGCCGATCAAAGCCAGAAGACCAGGCCCCAGAACCAGCGACACCAGCAGGACCACCGCGTCCAGGCAGGCGCACACCGCGAGCGCCACCGGCAGCACCCGCCGACGGCGGTCGGACACCGCGAACCGCGGCAGCACCAGCACCCCGACCGCCTGCGGCAGCCAGTACGCGATCTTCGTGACGATCGCTCCCAGCGCGTATTCCCCGGCAGTACCCGCAGGCAGCGTGTGGCGCGCCAGGACCAGGTCCAGGTTGACCAGCAGCACCAGCGCCAGCATCGCCTGCGCCGTGTGGAAGACCTCGCCGCCGTGGCGGTCGGCCCAGCGGGGGCGTGGGCGGCCGCAGAGCTGCCAGCCCGCCACCACCACGGCCAGCGAACCGGCCGCGGCCCCGGCCAGCGCCCCCGTCGGGGAGCCCGAGACCACCAGGCCCACCAGCGAACCGCCGACCTTGCCCACGCCCTCGAGCGCGATCAGGCCGGAGAGCACCGCGAACCGGTGGCTGCCTTGCAGGAGGCCGTGGAACACCCCCAGCAGCGTCAACGGCCCGAGCGCGGCCGTCACCAGCAGCGCCGGGGCGAGCGAGCCCAGGTGCAGCAGGAGCACGAGCAACGGGCTGAGCGTCAACGCCGTCGTCGCGACGATCGCGCTCGTCACCAGGCCGAGCGCGAACAGCGACCCCTGCGAAACCGACGGCGAGCGCGCCACCCGCAGCGCCACCACCGTCTGCAGGCCCATCGCCGGCACGACGCCGATCACCAGCACCGCCAGCAGCGAGCTCAGCTCCCCGAACGCGCCCGGCGCGAGGATCCGCGCGGCCGCCAGGCTCAGCACGTAACTCGCCGCGTTGTTGCCCGCGAGCGCGAGCGAGACGAGGATCGCCGCGACCCGGTTGCCGGCCCGCGCCGGGACTTCGGTGTCTACGCTCAACGGCGGGCTCCCATTACCGGCGAGTAATGACCAGGGACCATAACCGCGCACGCAACGGAAAGGAAGGGCCGTGGACGCACCGGCCGAACGGCTCGCCCTGCCCGCGCTGTCCGCCGCGCTGGCTTTCGCCGTCTGCGCGCCCCTGCTGGGCCGCGGGTTCGTCCTGAGCTACGACATGGTGTTCGCGCCCCGGCAGTACTTCGTGCCGGACGCCTTCGGGGTCGGCAGCACGCTGCCGCGGTCCGTTCCCGCCGACGCCGCCGTCGCGCTCGCCACCACCGTGCTGCCCGGCGACATCGTCCAGAAGATCGTCCTGCTCCTGGCCGTCTTCTTCGCCGCTCTCGGCGCCGGACGGCTCGTCCCCACCGAACACCTCGGCACCCGGCTCGTCGCGGCGACGGCCTACGCCTGGACGCCGTACGTCGCCGAACGGCTGTTCATCGGGCACTGGCCGCTGCTCCTGACGTACGCGGCCCTGCCGTGGATCGTCGCCGCCGGACTCGCCGTGCGGGCGCACGAACCCCGCGCCCTGCCGAGGCTGGTGATCGCCTGCGCCCCGGCCGTGCTGACGCCGCCGGGCGGCGTCCTCGCGGCCGCCGTCATGGTCGTGGCCGCCGGTTCGCGGCGGCTCTGGCAGACGGTCCCGCTCGCCCTCGCGCTCAACCTGCCCTGGCTGGTCCCGACGTTCCTCAACCCGGGCGGCACGTTCTCCGACCCGGCCGGCGTCACGGCGTTCAGCGCCCGCGCCGAGAGCTGGGGCCCCGCCCTGCTGAGCGTGCTGGGCCTCGGCGGCATCTGGAACTCCCAGACGGTGCCGGAAAGCCGGGCCGTGCCCCTGGTTCCCGTGCTGACGCTCATCGTCGTCGCCGTGGCGGTCGCCGGGCTCCGGCCGCTCGCGCAACGCTGGGGAAAGGCGCCGGTCCGCTCCTTGACCGCGCTCGGCGTCCTGGGCGTTCTCCTGGCTTCGCTGGCGACGCTGCCGGGCGGCGAAACGCTGCTCACCGCCGCGACGCGGTACCTGCCCGGCGCCGGACTGCTGCGTGACGCCCAGAAATGGGTGGCGTGGTGGGCCCTGCCGCTCGCCCTCGGCTTCGCGCTGGCCGTCGAAGCGGCCGCGGCGAAGCTGAAAACCGCGCGGGGCCGCGCCGGACTGGTGACGGCGGCGGCCGTCTTCCCGCTGCTGACCATGCCGGACCTCGCGTGGGGCGGCTGGGGGCGGCTCGAAACCGCGCAGTACCCGGCCGACTGGCAGGCAGTGTCCGAAAAGCTCGGTGACCGGCCCGGTGACGTGCTGGCGTTGCCGCTCTCGGCGTTCCGCGGGTTCGCCTGGAACGACGACCGCACCCAGCTCGACCCGGCGCCGCGCGTGCTGCCGAAACCCGTGCTGGTGGACGACACCCTGCTGGTCGGCGCCGACCGGATCGCCGGCGAGGACCCGAGGATCGGCGACGTCAACGCCGCGACGTCCGCGCGGGAGCTCACCGACGCGGGCATCGGCTGGATCCTCGTCGAACACGGGACACCCGGCTACGTCGACCCGCGGTTGCTCGCCGGCGCGACGCAGGTGTGGTCGGGTGAATGGCTGACGCTGTACCGGACCCCGGGTGAGCCCGCCGTGAAAGCGATCTCGTGGACGCCCGCCTTGCTGGCGAACGGAGTAGCGCTCACGTTGCTCTGCGTCGCAGTGTTGTGCCGCATGTTACCGATGCGTACATTGGGCCGCGGCAGGATTCTCCCGCCGCGGAAGGAGTGACTCGTGGGCACGGTCATCGGCGCGATCGTCGCCGTCATCATCGGCGGCGGAGCGGCGACCGCGGGAGGTTTCGCTCTCATCAAGGGTGCGGACCCGGACACCGCCGCTCCGGTGCAGCAGAAGCTCAACGCGCAGGTGAAGTACAACCCTGCCGACCACCCGCTCAAGCTGTACGGGGACCACTGACGCATCCCTCCGACCACGCCCACCGCGTCGTCGGGCTCTACGGCGACCCCACCGTTTCCTGGAGCATCCTCCTGGAAGCGGAACTCGGCGCGGCCGCACCGGAACCGGAGAAGCTCCGTGCCCGGCTGGCGGCCGCGGTCCAGCAGTACCCGCACCTCGGTGTGCTGCCGGAGATCGAGCGGATCGGCGACCTGGCGGATGTCCGGGACCGCTTCGCTTCGGCGCCTTACGAACGGGACGCGCCCCTGGTGCGCGTCGCCGTCGGCGGATCCACTCTCCTGATCGCCGCGCACCACGGCGCCCTCGACGGCCTCGGCCTGCTGTCCCTGCTCGGCATCCTCCTCGACGTCCCGGTTTCCTCGGGGGCGCGCGGGATCGGCGAGCGGACGGGCGGCAAACCCTTTGCCCTTTCAGCCCTCCAGCGGCTCGCTGAGGCGCTTTTCGCGCCACCGGGCCGGATCACGCCGGACCGTGGGCGCGAAGCCGTCGGAGACGTCTTCGTGGCCTGTCACGAGCCGGGCCTGCGGCTGGGCGCCGCGGGCTTCGTCGCGGCCGCCGCTCGCGCCACCGAACGCTGGAACCGCGCGCACGGGGCTCGCACGGCACGGGTCGTGGCGGCGCTGGGCGCGTCGCGGCGGTCCGGCGCGGCGCCGGAACCGGTGCACGACAGCGCGTTCTTCCGGCTGCGGCTGGCGCGGGGCGCGGACGTCGCCGCGGTCCTGCGGGCCCAGCCGCCGGAGCCGGACTTCCCGGCCCGCAGCAGCAGGCTCGCCCGGCTGGGCACCCGGCTGCTGGCGAGCAGGCTCGGGTCGACGTTCCTGGTGTCGAACCTCGGCCTGGTGTCCACCGGGGACACCGTGCGGTCGCTGGCCTTCTACCCGGCCGCGAGCGGCCGCTCAGGCGTGGCGTTCGGCGTGGCGAGCACCGGCGGCACCACCACCGTCACCGTGCGCGCTCGCCGCAAGGACTTCGACGCGCCCGCCGCCGTCCGGCTGCTGGGCGAGTTCCGGGACGCGGTACGGGACCAGGGTGCGGGGCCGGGGCACCGGCCGTCCGGCGACGTCCCGCACGAGTGACTCGAACTGCCCGGCACTCGCGTCCCAGCTGTACTTCCCCGCCCGCTCGACGCCCGCCAGGCCCATCTCCGCGCGCCGCAGCCCGTCGGCGAGCAGGCCGTCGACCTGCGCGGTGAAATCGTCGAAGCCGTCGGCCAGCAAGCCGGTGCGGCCCTCCACAATGGACTCGGTGACGCCGCCGGCGGCCCGGTAGGCGACCGAGGGCACGCCGTGCGCCGCGGCCTCCATGATGACGATGCCCCAGCCCTCCTTGACCGACGGGCACAGGTGCAGCCACGACCGCGCGAGGATCTCGTGCTTGGCCTGCTCGTCGACCCAGCCGTGCAGGACGACCCGGTCGGCGACCCCGCGCGAAGCCGCGTGCTCGCGCAGCACCTCCTCCCACGGTCCCTGGCCGACGACCTCCAGCCGCAGCGACGGCCAGCGCCGCGCGAGCTGCGCGACGACGTCGATGGCGTGTTCGATCCGCTTGTGCGGCACCAGCCTGCTCACCGCGACCAGCGTCGGCTCGCGGTCGCGTTCGGACGTGCACGGCGGGGGCGCGTCGAGGCCGTTCGGGACCACCGTGACGCGCTCGCGTCCGATGCCCAGCTCCGCCAGTTCCGCCTTGGTGACCTCGGAAACCGTGACGTAGGAGCAGCCGCGGAACAGCCACGGCGCCAGCCGCGACTCGATCCACCAGCCGATCCGGCCGAGCGTCTCGCCGAGCGCGCTGATCCACTGTTCCTTGTGGACGTGGTGCACGAGCACCAGCACCGGGCAGCCGGCGACCAGCCGGGCGAAGAACGGCATGCCGTTCTGGACGTCCACCACGAGGTCGGCGCGGGCCCGGCGGATCGCACGCAGCGCGTGGGCGTAGACGCCGAACTTGTTGCCCCGCCGCCGGTAGCGGACGCCGTCGCGCCACTCGCCCGCGGTCGCGCCCGGGTAGGCGGCGCACTGGATCTCGACCCGGTAGCCCGCTCTGGCCAGGCCTTCGGCCATCCGCTCGACGTACCGCTCCGAGCCGCCGCCTTCGGGGTGGCCGGTGTCGCGCCAGTTGACGAGGAGCACACGAGGACGTTCCATCGGGTTATCCAATACTGTGGCGACGGTGCTAGGTTACTGGTGCGTACACCCTAGATGAACGTATTCGGGAAAGCGACGGTTCAATGGTAGGTAATCCGGTTCCCGTCGCGACGGCACAGCCGCATCGCGCGACACTCCGCCGTTCCGTGACCCTCTTCCGGACGTTCCTGACCGAGCAGGCGGACCCGGACGGCTTCTATTCCGCGCTCGCCGCCGACTCCGTCCGGCAACTGGCCTCGCACGCTCCGCTGTCGGGGCGCACGGTCCTCGACGTCGGCGGTGGGCCGGGTTATTTCTCCGACGCCTTCCGCGCGGCCGGCGCGGTCTACCTCGGCCTGGACCCGGACGTCGGCGAGCTGTCGGCCCGCGGCGAGCCGGGGGAGAACATGATCCGCGCCAGCGGCACGGAACTGCCGGTACGCAGCGGTTCCGTGGACATCTGCTACTCGTCGAACGTGCTGGAGCACGTGTCCGAGCCGTGGGTCATGCTCGACGAGATGTGCCGGGTGACCAAGCCCGGTGGCACGGTCTTCGCGTCGTTCACGCCGTGGTATTCGCCGTGGGGCGGTCACGAGACAGCGCCGTGGCATTTCCTCGGCGGTCACTACGCCCGGCAGCGTTATGCCCGGAAACTCGGGAAGCAGCCGAAGAACAAATTCGGCGAAAGCCTGTTCCCGGTTTCGGTCGGCGCCGCACTTCGCTGGGCGAAAACGACGCCGCTGGCCGACCTGGTGGCCGGGTATCCGCGCTACCACCCGAGCTGGGCGACGTGGATCGTGCGGATTCCCGGCCTCCGTGAAATTGCCTCTTGGAATCTGGTCCTGGTCTTGCGGAAGGGTTAGCGGTCGGCGCCAACCGGCACCCGGTGCCGCCGCTGCGGCGGGGCCGGCGGGGCGGCCGGACGGCGGCGGACCAGCAGGTAGATCGCCACGACGATCGACACGCCGCCGCCGATGCCGAGCCACAGCGGGCCGGTGCTCGACAGGAACTCCAGCTTGCCCTTGTTCGCGTCGATCTGGTCGACCATCTGCGCGATCGTCTTGCCGTTGTAGGCCAGCGTCCCGTCGAACACGACGGTCGGGTTCCCGGTGGCGGGGCGCAGTTCCTGGTGCTGCTGTTGCTGCTGCTTCACCTCGACCCCGGTGACCGGCTCCACCCACATCGTGTTGACCCCGCGGTAGTACAGGTCCGCGTCGACGCTCGACTCGGTGGCACCGACGAGCGAGCCGGGCACCGACTTCGTCTCGAGCCTGGTGTCGGGGATGTTCTGGACGAACTTGTACGTCTCGATCCCGTTCACCTCCTCGGTGCCGGTGTACCGGGCGGTGACGGGCTTGCCGGTGTTGTCGTCGTAGACCTGGTAGTCCTTCTGCTCGGTGCCGAAGGGGAACTTGAAGTTCAGGCCGAGCTGGGCCTTGTAGTCGTTCTTCTCGGGCGGCTTCTCACCGTCCTTGTCGGCCTTGTTCTTCAGCTCGGTGACGTAGCTGCTTTCCTTGGTGCAGTTCGGGTCGGAGCCGCCACGCGAGTCGTAGCCCTCGGAGGTGCGCCGGTTGAAGCAGACCTGCCGCTTGCTCGCACTGAGCACGGTGCCGTCGGCGTCGTCCTTCACCTGCACCGCGAGCAGCCAGACCGCGTAGTCGGTGTCCGCGTGCATCTCGGGCGGGGCGAAGTTCGCCTGGACGCGGGCGGTCGCGGTCAGCTTCGCGTTCTCGCGGATCTCGGTGACCGGGCCCGCGCCCTTGTCGGTCACGGCGAGGACCTTGCTCGCGGTGCCTTCCAGCACCGACGTCGAATCCTGGTCGAGCGGCACCTTGGCGAGCTTCGGGTAGACGTAGGTCGGCAGCAGCGCCGCCCCGGCGACCGCGAAGACCCCCAGTGCCAGCAAGATCAGGCCCAAAGCTCGTCGCAACGGTCCTCCTGGGTCGTACACAAATTACCCGGCGGTAATCAGGTGCACGGATAGTGGCCCGCGCCACGTCGCGCGTCAAAGTGTGACCCGCGGTCACAGCTGCGTGGAGCCACCGGAAGGCCGCATGGGCACGGCCGTTCGGACCAAGCGGCCAAACATGTTTGTTCCCGGGCACAACGGGCACGGGCCCACCATCGGACGATCCTCCCGCCGCCGCGCCGGACCCGCAAAGGAGAACCACCCTTTTGCCGAAGGACCCTTCGACGGTCGCCATCGCGGCGACCGCGCGCTGGCGGGCCCGGATCGTGGCGGCTGCCGCGAGCGCGGGGATCAGCATCACCGACCCGCTGGCGGGCGTGCCCGGTATCCGGGTGCTGACGTGCGCCTCGGGCGACCTCGGGGCGATCGTGCCCCGCCTGGCCCGCGACGGCGAAGCAGCTCATCCGGCGATCGGCGCGCACACGGACTCGATCGCCGACCGGGAGCTGCGTGATGCGGTGGCGGACGTCGCGGCCCTGCTTTCGTTGCACGGAAACGTGGTTCTGGACCTCGACGCGGGCGGCCGCCGCCACCGCCCACCCCGGCCGGACGTCGTCGTCTCGGCCGGTGTGGACCGTCCCCAGTGGACGGCACCGGCGGTGACGCTGCCGGTGGGGACGGGCCGGCGTGGCGGCCCGCTGACGGTGGCGCTCACGGCGGGCCCGGGCTTCGAGGCCGCCCTGCTGGAGCTGGCCCGCTTGGTCGAGGCCGACGCGGCTTAGGTCCGGGCTCTGCGCCACGCCGCGCTGCCCCGCGCGGGTCAGGCCTCGCCGACGATCGCGGTCGCCCTGATCTCCACGCGCATGCCCGGTGCGCCCAGTGCCGCCACCCCGAGCTGCGTCCAGATGGGTGCGCGGTCGCCCATCCGCTTGCGGAACTGCTCGACCATCGCCCGCGTGTGGTCGTCGCCGATGGTGTCGTCTGCCGTGGGGATGTGGAACGAGTCCACCGCCACCACGTCGGCCCAGGTGGCGCCCGCCGTCGCCAGGGTGCGCTCCACGTTGTCGAACGCCCGGACGATCTCCTCCTCGAGGTCCGCCGGGAACACCGTGTCGTCGTCCCAGCCGACCATCTCCGAAGCGCCGGAGCGTCGCCTGTGGATGAGCGAACTGGCCTTCCTCGCCAACGGTTCCCTGTCTCGGCTGTCCAATGTGGTCAAGCCCGGATCGCCGCCAAGCTGCGCGTCCGGCCCGCCGACCTGGGCTAAACCTCCTCCTCGACCCACTCGAGCAGGTCGCCGGGCTGGCAGCCGAGCACCCGGCACATGGCTTCCAGGGTGCTGAACCGGACCGCCTTCGCCCGGCCGTTCTTCAGCACGGCGACGTTGGCCGGCGTCAGCCCGACCTTCTCGGCGAACTCCCCGACGCTCATCTTGCGTTTGGCCAGTTCGACGTCGATGCGCACGACGATCGGCATCAGATGACCGCTTCCATGTCGGACCGGAGCGTGGTGGCCTGCCGCAGCAGGGCGCGCATGACCACCATCAGCAGGCCGAGCACGGTGATCGCCACGGTCACCAGGAACAGCACCATCGGCATCCCCGGGTCGTCGGCGTTGAAGCCGACGAAGAGCAGCATGCCGACGACCACCAGCCACGCGGCGGCGATGGCCCAGACGATCGCGTCGACCCACTTCAGGGACGCGGTGGTGAAGATCCGGTCCTTCTTGACCAGGGTCAGCAGCTTCCACGTCGCGACGACCACCACCTCGACGCACAGCACCAGGAACACCGCGATGGCGGTCAACGGCCAGCGCAGCGGCGCGTCGTGCGGGTTCTGCTGCGTGTGGTAGGCGATCCCGCCCGGCAGCGACAACGTCTGGAACACGACGAGGACGCCGAACAGCACCACGAGGAAGAATCTGAGCGCGGCAACGGCCCACTTCTCGGTAACCATGCGCCGACTATCGCGCGCCACCTATCGAAAGTCAATCGGTAGTAATCGAAAAGCGATCAGTCCGGCTCGGGATCCAGGCGCACCGACTCGAGGGCGACGTACAGCTCGCCGACGTCCACCGGGTCGGTGAGGTCCCGCTTGGTCAGCTCCTGCACGCGGCGCAGCCGGTAGCGGACCGTGTTGGGGTGCACGAACAGCCGGTCCGCGGCCTCCTTCGCCGAGCCGTGGCCGGCGAACCACGCCAGCAGGGTGTCGAGCAGGACCTTGCGTTCCGCGCCCGGCAACGCGAGCACGCCGGCCAGCGCCGACCGGACGACGTCGCGGGCCATCCCGGGCGCGGCCGCGACCAGCGTCGTCACCGGCGAATCGCCGAACACCACGACACCCGCGGTCGCCGACGGCAGCGAGCGGCGGGCGATCCGAGCCCGGTGCAGGGCGTCCGGGACGTCGGGGAACCCGGTGAACGGCCGGCTCATCCCGGCCGCCACGGGCAACGACCCCAGCACCTCGCGCAGCCGCCGGACGTCCTCGATCCGGTCGACCACGACCAGGCCCGCCTCGCCGCCGGGCCGCCACGCCGACCGCCAGCGCCGCGCCCGCAGCAGCGCCTCGACGGAGTCGTGCTCGTCCGGCTCGACGCGTTCGGTGACCACGGCGACGAACATGCCCGCGGTCGGCAGGCCCAGCTCGCGGGCCGCGGCCTCCATCTCCGTCTGACCGGCGAGCCGGCCGCGCAGCAGGTCGTCCAGCAGTCGCGCGTTCGCGTGCGACGGCTCGGCCGCGACCTCCTCGTACGCGGTGGTCAGCGCCTCCGAGTAGTAGTCGATCGCCTTCCAGACGTAGGAGTTGATCTCGATCGTCCGGGCCGGGTTGAGGAACTCCGGGCCCGCGAGCTCGAGGAGTCCTTCGTAGACGAAGGTGCCGCCGATCCGGAACGCGCGCAGCACGGCGGGCAACGGGATGCCCTGGCGCGCCTGGGCGAGCCCGGTCTTGCGGGCGGCGTCGAGGGACAGGCCGCGGCCTTCGGCCAGCGCCGTCAGCGCGCGTTCGAGGTTGGCCTCGCAGACCTGTCGCAGCTCGTCGGGGGCGGCGTCCGCCACCTGCCGGTAGAACTCGTCCTGCTCGCTGAGCAGCCGGGCGAGGCGATCGGCGAACTCGGGCAGCCGGGTCAGCATCTCGCGCACCAGTTCGCGGTGTTCGCGAGAGACCGGCCTGGCCGGAGCTTCGATGCCCATCCCTCACTTTAGCTCGGGTCCGCCGCCCGGGACACGCACGAAGTTGAGCAAAATTCATGTCCGTCGGGTGATCGACGTCGTGAGGTCTTGACGGGCCGGGCCGGGGCGCCCGGGTTTCGCGGGGCTAGGGTTCCGGCGTGGCTGGTTTGCGGGGTGTCTTCGCCGGGTTCGGCAAGAGCAGGACGTTCGCGGTGCTCGGGCGGGCGCTCGTGCCGGCCGACCGGGTGCTGCTGCGGATCAGCGGCGGCCGGGTCGGCGTCGGCGCGGCGGTGGGCTTGCGGACGTTGCTGCTCACGACCGTCGGCCGCCGCAGCGGCGAACCACGCCAGGTGCCGTTGCTCTACGTCTCGCGCGGGAGTGGGTACGTCGTCATCGGCTCGAACTGGGGCGGCGAGGCGCACCCGGCGTGGTCGGCGAACCTGCTGGCCAACCCGGCGGCGACGGTCGCTCTGCACGGGCGAACCATCGACGTCACCGGGCGGCTCCTGACCGGGGACGAGCGCCGGGAGATGTGGGACGCGGTCGCGGCGTACTGGCCCGCGTACGACCGGTACGCCGTGCGGGCCGAGCACCGCGAAATCCGCGTCTTCCTGCTGGAGCCGGTCAGCCGATGAGGTCGGTGTGCCGGATCCGGTACACCTGCAGCCGCAGGTTGTAGTACTTGTCCGTCTCGCCGACCCAGTTCATGCCCAGCCGCTTGGCGACCGCGATCGCGCGGGTGTTGTTCGGCCGCGCGACGGCGAACAGCTCCTCGGTGTCCTGGGTGAAGGCCCACTCGATCAGCGCGGTCGCCGCCTCGGACGCGTAGCCCTTGCCCCACACGCCGGGCGCGAGCTGCCAGCTCAGCTCGAGGTCCTCTTCGAACGGCGGCAGCAGCCGGATGCCGAGGCCGCCGATCACCGCGCCGTCCTCCTTGCGTTCGACGGCCCACCGGCCGCGCGGCGGCGGCAGGTTCGGCTGCGCCTCCTGCCAGGCGTGCAGCACCGCGCGCATCGCGCCGATGTCGCCGACGCGGTCCATGGCCGGGGTCAGCCAGTGCGTGACGTCTTCCGCGCCGTAGATCGCGAAGGCGGCTTCGGCGTCGTCCACCGTCCAGTCCCGGATCACGAGCCGGTCGGTGCTCAACGGGGTCTCCATACAGGACGGTACGCCGGGAGGCCGTCGATTGTTCCCGTCTTGAAGTGCTCAGAAGATGCGCACTTAAGTGGGGACGATGGGGCATGGAGAAGATCGATGCTCGAGGTCGGGTCGGTGCCTGGGGTGGTGCTGCACGAGGCGATGGAACAAGCGCTGTGCTGGATGGCGCCGGCCGGGCAGGCGATGGTGGATCTCGCCCGGCGAACCGGGACTTGGGACGTGCTCGCCGAGGCTCAGGACGGGGTGGTGCCCCGGATCTGCGGAGTGCGTTGGCGGGGGATGCGGTGGCTTCGCGGTGCTTCGAGGGGTTCCCGCCTTCGGCGCGGCGGTCGATCCTGGAGTGGATCGCGAAGGCCAAGCGGCCGGAGACCCGGCGGCGCCGGATCACGAAGACCGTGGAGCTGGCGCGGGAGAACCGGCGAGCCGCCCATCCGAAGGTGGCTTAGCGCTCACCGGAACCGGCCGCTCCGGCCTACAGTCGGCTCGTGGACGAGATGCACGCCCTCCTGGCCCGCGCCGCCGAGCTCGGCGCCGGCTACCGTGCCGGCCTCGCGGACCGGCCGGTCGCCCAGGCCGTCGACCCCGCCGCCCTGAAGTCCGCCTTCGGGGGTCCGCTCCCGGCGCACTCCACCCCGCCGTCCGAAGTGCTCGAACACCTCGCCCGTGCCGCCGGACCCGGGCTCGTCGCCACCGCCGGGCCGCGGTTCTTCGGCTTCGTCATCGGCGGCGCCCTCCCCGCCGCCACCGCCGCCGATGTTCTGGCCACCGGGTGGGACCAGAACGGCTTCAACGCCGTCCTCTCGCCCGCCGCGGCCGCCGCCGAAGACGTCGCCGGCGAATGGCTCAAGGACCTGCTCGGTCTCCCCGCGGCGGCCTCCGCCGGGTTCGTCACCGGCGGGCAGGCCGCGAACACCGCCGGGCTCGCCGCCGCGCGGCACCACGTGCTGGCCGAAGCGGGCTGGGACGTCGAACGCGACGGGCTCGGCGGTGCGCCGCGCGTCCGCGTTGTCGCCGGCGAAGAACGGCACGCCACCATCGATCGCGCCCTTCGGCTGCTCGGCTTCGGCACGCGGGCCGTCGAGCCGGTCAAAGCCGGCCCGCAAGGCGCGATCGACGTCGAAGACCTCCGGAAGGTGTGCGAAGCCGGGAGCGGGCCGCTGATCGTCTGCCTGCAGGCGGGGAACGTCAACACCGGGGCGTGCGACGACCTGCGCGCCGCCCGGGCAGCCGCGGGCGACGCCTGGATCCACGTCGACGGCGCCTTCGGGCTCTGGGCCGCCGCCAACCCGGCCACCCGGGCGTTGCTCGACGGCGTCGCACTCGCCGATTCCTGGGCCTGCGACGGGCACAAGTGGCTGAACGTCCCGTACGACTCGGGCTTCGTCTTCTGCGGCCGCCCGGACGTCCACGCCGCGGCGATCGCCTACCGGGCCGCCTACCTCACCGGCGCCGGCGAGGTGTCCGGCATGGGCGACCTGACCTTGGAGTCGTCGCGCCGCGCCCGCGGCTTCGCGGTCTGGGCGGCCTTGCGCGAGCTGGGCCGCGACGGCGTCGCCGAGCTCGTCGACCGCTGCTGCCGGCTGGCCCGCCGTTTCGCTGGGAAACTCGCCGACGGCGGCGCCGAAATCGCCAACGACGTCGTCCTCAACCAGGTCCTGGTGTCCTTCGGCGGCGACACCGACGCCCTCGTCCGGAAAGTCCAGGACGACGGCACGTGCTGGCTGGGCGGCACCACCTGGCGTGGCCGCCGGTACCTGCGGATCTCGGTGTCCGGCTGGTCGACGACCGAGGCCGACGTCGATCGCAGTGCCGCGGCGATCCTCCGCTTGGCGAGTCAGTGACCTTCGCGCACCGAGAGCGAGTCCGTCCGCCAGGCGATTTCCTTCTCGCCGCCCGTCGGCCAGCTCGACGACAGCCGTCGGCGGACACTGCCCAGCGCGCCCAGCTCGGCCAAATCCACCCCGGCGCCCTGCTTGGCCAGCGATGACACCTCGGCCGTCGTGAGTGGCACGAAGTCGAAGTACTGCGCGTCTTCGCCGCCCGCCCAGTCGACGAACTCGGTGAAGATCGCGGCGAACGACTGGCCGCATTCCGGGCACCGGCGCAGCGAGATGCTGAAGTGCGACCGCTCGACCAGGCGATGGGTCTTGTTCAGCCGGGTCGTGCAGAACGCCAGTGCGGTCAGGGCGTCTTCGCCGGAGCAGCGGGCGCAGCCGAACTCGGTCATCGGCCGATCATTGCACGTCCGTGAATCCACGCCCGGCTGGGGGAGCATCGGGAAATCCGTTGACCGTACTGATTTGACCCTGGCCGGAAATGGTCTGGACCTGTTAACCTCGGCTCGTCCACCGGGTCCGGATGGGAGAATGCCGTGCTCCGCATGAGAAAACGCATCGCCGTCGTCGCGCTCGCGCTCGCCGGCGCCTCCGTCGTCGCGCCGCCCGCCGACGCGGGGCAGGGCCAGGGCAAGGTGATGGCCTACTTCGCCGACTGGGACGTCTACGCCCGCGGCTACCACGTCAAGGACATCGAGACGTCGGGTTCGGCCGCGAAACTGACCCACATCAACTACGCGTTCGGCAACGTGACGGGCGGCGGCTGCGCGGTCGGCGACCCGTGGGCCGACCACGACATGCCCTACGACGCCGCCACGAGCGTCAGCGGCCAGGCCGACAGCACCGAACCCGGCGCGCTGCACGGCAGCTTCAACCAGATCCGCGAACTCAAGAAGCTGCACCCGAAGCTGAAGGTGCTGTGGTCCTTCGGCGGCTGGACCTGGTCGGCGGGCTTCACCGAGGCGGCGAAGAACCCGGCCGCGTTCGCGGAATCCTGCTACAACCTGGTCAACGACCCGCGCTGGGCGGGCGTCTTCGACGGCATCGACGTCGACTGGGAGTACCCCAACGCCTGCGGCAACACCTGTGACACCAGCGGTCCGAAGGCGTTCACCGAGCTGGTCAAGGCGCTGCGCGCGAAGTTCGGGCGCCAGCTGGTGACCGCGGCGATCACCGCCGACGGCTCGGCGGGCGGCAAGATCGACGCCACCGAGTACGGCGCCGCGAGCCGGTACCTCGACTGGTACAACGTGATGACCTACGACTACTTCGTCGCCGGGGCCAGTCCGAACGGGCCGACCGCGCCGCACTCGCCGCTGCGCGCGTACCCGGGTCTCCCGAGCGCCGGGTTCTACGCCGACGCCGCCGTCCAGAAGCTGCGCCGCCAGGGCGTGCCGTCGGCGAAGATGTTGCTGGGCCTCGGGTTCTACGGCCGCGGCTGGGACGGCGTCACGCAGAAGCAGCCGGGCGGCACGGCCACCGGTCCGGCGCCCGGCACCTACGAAGCGGGGGTCGAGGACTACAAGGTCCTGAAGACCAAGTGCCCCGCCAACGGCAAGATCGCGGGTACGGCGTACGCGAAGTGCGGCTCGCAGTGGTGGAGCTACGACACGCCCGAGACGGCGTCGGCCAAGGCCGGCTACGCGAAGTCGCAGGGGCTCGGCGGCGTGTTCGCCTGGGAACTGTCCGGCGACACGGCGAACGCCGAGCTGCTGCGGGCCGTCGCGCGCCGCTGCTGACACGAGCTGGAGGGCCCGGGCGCGAACCGCGCCCGGGCCCTTCGTCCAGTTAGGACCGAGCGGGAAACGTGAACACCGCCGGCAGCCCGACCGCGATCGCCGGCATCACGCCGAACGCCGAGTGCCGGCCGAGCAGGCGGCCGGATGCCGGCCACCCCGCAAGCGTTTGCGCCCCGGGTAGCACCTCGGCGGGCAGGGCCTCGGTGAGCACGTACCTGGCCACGGTCCGCGAATACGACGGCGTGGGTCCGGGCTGACGCTCGTCGAGCGCGAGCAGCGCCGTTTCGAAGCCCGACTGCGCGGTGACCTCGCCGAGCTGTTCCGCGGCGGCCCGTCACCTCACCAGCGGCGGGAGGGGTCGATCACGTGGACGGCGGCTTCCTCCGCCGAAGCCGCGCCGCCGTCGATGCCGGTGTCCGAGGCGTACAGCTCTTCGTCGGTGTCTTCGCCGAAGCCTTCGTCCGTCGCGACCAGACGGCCCGCGCGCACGTCGCCGACCTCTTCGTCGAGCAGTTCGCCGTCGGTGTCCGCGCTGTCGCCGAGGCCGTCGCCGTCCTCGTCGGTCACGTCCGGGACTTCGCGGGCGAGCCGGCCCGCCCAGCTTTCGCCCTCCGCGGTCTCGCGCGCGGTGGTGCCCCAGCCCTCGGTCGCCTGCGCGCGTTCCGGCGGTGAATAACCCTCCGCCAGCTCGTCGCGGTCGTCCAAAGTGTCCTCGGGGTCGAGGATGCCGTTGTCCGCGTTGTCTTCGATGTCGTCGTCCACGACCACCATCTTCGCGCAATTCGTTGGCCGCGCCCAGTCCGGGTGATATGACCGTGGGGAGTCGGGGGCATCACCCGACCCGGTGAAAGGTGATCCCTCATGCCGATGAGACGCAGGGTGCTGGCCGCGGGGCTGGCCGGGGTGTTCGGCGCCGCGTTGTCGGGGCGGACGGCCCAGGCCGCCGAAACCGCGCCGCCGGTGCGGCTCGACCAGCTGAACCTGGTCAACCTGTCGCACGTCAACGACCCCGCCACGACCAACGTCTTCCCCGGCGACCCGGCCTTCGAGCTGGAGACCATCGCCACCATCCCCGAAGACGGCTACTACCTGCAGTTCGTCCGCGAAGGCGAGCACACCGGCACGCACTGGGGCGCGCCAGGGCACTTCAACACCGGGGAGCCGCTCGCCGACGACATGGACCCGGGCGACCTGTTCCGGCCCGCCGTGAAGATCGACGTACGGGCGAAGACGGCGCACAACCCGGACTACGCCGTGACGATCGACGACCTCAAGGCGTGGGAGAAGCGCCACGGCCGGATCCCGGACGAGTCCGTCGTCGTGCTGTGGACCGGCTGGGACGCCAAGTGGGGCACCCCGGCCTTCCCGAACACCGGCGCGGACGGCGTGCTGCACCAGCCGGGGTTCTCGATCCCGGCGGTGCAGTGGCTGATCGACACCGGGCGGCTGGGCCGCCGTGGCGGCACCGGCACCGACACCTTCAGCCCGGACGTCGGCACCGACGAGACGTACACGGTGTCCAAGCTGGTCTACCGGCGGCACCGGATCAGCCTGGAGATCCTGGCGAACCTCAAGGCGCTGCCCACGACCGGCGCCTGGGTCCTCGCCGGCGGCCCGATCAACCGCAACGGCGCGGGCTCGACGGCCACGATCTTCGGCGTGCTCCCGCCGGGGGTGAAAGCGGGCTGACCGCGGCAGCGGCGACCGGGCTAGCCGGCCGAGAGCGTCGAGAGGCGGAGGGCCGAGAGCGCGGCCGGGTGGCCGAACCGGTAGCCCTGGGCGGTGGTGCAGCCCGCCCGGGTGATCAGTTCGGCCTGCTCGGCCGTCTCGATGCCCTCGGCGACCACGCCGACCTCGAGGTCGGCGCACAGCCCGACCAGCGACCGGCACAGCGCCGCGTCGCGGTCCGGCCGGACGCCGGTGGTCAGCGCACGGTCCAGCTTGATCAGGTCGACCGGCAGCGCGTGCAGGACGGTCAGCGAGCTGTACCCGGCGCCGAAGTCGTCCAGCGCCACCCGGACGCCGAGGTCCTGCAGGCGGCGGATCGCGGCGGCCCCCGCCGCCAGGTCCGGCACCGGCACCGTCTCGGTGATCTCGACGACGAGCCGGTCCGCGGGCAGGCCGTACCGGTCCAGCGCGGACTCGACGCTCTCTTCGAGCGTCACGGCGCCGAGCCGGCTCGCGCACACGTTCACGTGCACGGTGAGGTCGATCCCGGCCGCGGTGACTTCGCGGCAGGCCAGGTCCAGCACCAGCGCGTCCAGCTCCGCGCCGAGACCGGCACCCTCCGCGGAGCGGACGAACGTCTCGGGCGACACCGAGGTGCCGTCCCGCGTGGTCCAGCGGGCCAGCGCCTCCACCGCCACCGGCGTCTCGCCGGCCAGCCGGACGATCGGCTGGAACACCAGCGCGAAGCCCTCCGGGAGGCCGCCGTCCGCGCGGCGCAGTGCGGACGGGAAGTCGGGCGGGCCGTCCGGCGACGGGTGGTAGACGACCGTGGTGTCCTTGCCGAGCCGCTTGCCCGCGTACATCGAGGTGTCCGCGCGGCCCAGCAGCACGTCCGACGTCACCGACGGCTCCGTCGGGTCCGGCACCACCAGTCCCATGCTCGCGCGGACTCCGACCAGCGTGCCGTGCACCGCGAACGGCCGCCGCAGCACGCTCTGGATCCGGTCGGCGACGGCCTGCGGGGCGTCGACCTCGCCTTCCAGCAGGATGGCGAACTCGTCGCCGCCCAGGCGCGCGACGGTGTCGCCGGCGCGGACGCAGCTCAGCAGCCGCTGGGCGACCGCGTGCAGCAGGACGTCGCCGCCCGCGTGCCCGAACCGGTCGTTGACCTCCTTGAAGTCGTCGAGGTCGACGAAGATCAGCACGAGCGGCCCGCGCCCGCCTTCGGCACCCTGCTCGACGGCCCGGTCCAGCCGGTCGGCGAACAGCGCGCGGTTGGCCAGCCCGGTCAGCGGGTCGTGGTAGGCCTGGTGGGTCAGCTGCTGCTGGCCCTCGTACACCCGGCGCAGCAGCAACCGGTTGTCCAGCAGGGAAAGCAGCTGCCGGGCGAGCACCAGGAACACCACGAGCACGCCGACGTACACCTCGACGGCGTCCGGGGCGGCGCCGGCCACGACCTGCACGGTGATCAGCAGCGCGACCGCGGTGACCGGCAGGTACGGCAGCGCCACCTGCCACCAGTCGACGCCGACCGCCTGTCCGGCGTCGTCCCGCCGCCGGGTGCCGGGTGTGACCAGCAGGGCGAAGGCGATGAACAGCGGGCCGAGCACGAAACCCGCGTCGGACCACGGCTTCATGCTTTCGGCGCCGATGCTGACCAGGTAGGCGAACACGCTGTCCGAGCAGGCCAGCGCGACGATCCCGACGGCCGCCAGCAGCAGGTTCGCGCGGTAGGGCCGGTCCACCCGGTCGAACACGACCAGCAGTACGGCGACGACCACGACCACGAGGTCGGTCAGCGGGTAGGCGATGGCGACGGCCCAGGTCAGCGCGTCCGGCCCGGTGGCCCGGACCACCTGCCCGAGTGCCGCGGTCCAGGTGAGGATGAACAGCGAGCCGGTGACGACGAGCCCGTCGAGCACCACCGCGACGCCGAAGTGCGCGGTCCACTGGGCGGGCTGCCAGCGCTCGCGGTCCGGCCGGGCCCGCGCCCGGGCGAGCACGAACAGCGCCGGGAGCGCGAACAGCGGGAAGCTCAGGTACCCGACATCGGCCAGCGACGGCGACGGCAGCCCGCGGCCGTCGACCAGCTGGTACCAGGACCAGACGCACTGGCCGAGCGACCAGCCGGTCATGCCGATCGCGACCAGCACCCGCCACCACCGCTGGTGGCCGCGAACCCGCCGGGCGACGACGAATCCGCAGACGATCCCGGTGATCCCGGCGCTCAGCTGCATGGCGTCGTCGACCCAGAGGGCGAAGGTGTCGCCCCAGAAGGCGAAGCCGTTGACCACGACCACGGACGCCGTGACGAAGACGAGCAGGATGGCCACTGGGTACCGCCGCACTGTCATGGCACCTCACGCGGTCACGCACGCCGGTCGGACCGGCAAACAGTACACCGGGCGTGATCAACCACAAGCGCACCGGCACCGCCGCCGGGGCCGCGTTCGCGGGGTACGGTCGGCTTGGTGATCACGCGCATCCGGGGGTACGCGCTGCCGAGCGGCGAGTACGTCGACCTCTACGCCGACGGCGACCGCTGGACGACCGATCCGGTGGCCGGTGCGACCCCGGCCGGCGAGGGCTGGCTGGTGCCGGGCCTGGTCGATGCGCACACCCACCCCGGTGCCGCGCGGCCCGGGCAGCCGATGGACGCCGAGCTGCTTCGGGAGCAGCTGCACCAGCACGTCGACGCCGGGGTCACGCTGATCCGCTCGCCCGGGCTGCCGGGTGAGCCGCCGCCGTGGTTCGGCGAGGATCCCGACGTGCCGCGAGCCCGGCACGCGGGACCGTGGCTGGCGCAGCACGGGCAGTTCTTCGACGGCTGGGGCCGCCGCGCCGATCACGACGAGCTGCCCGCCTTGGCGGCGGCACAGGCTGCCCGGACGGGGTGGGCGAAGATCATCGCGGACTGGCGCGTCGGCGATTCCGCGGTGCCGGTGGACGTCTTGCGAGCCGTCGTGCGCGAGGTGCACGCCGCCGGCGGGCGGGTCGCGGTGCACAGCCAGCACCCCGAGGGCGGTGCGGCCGCGGTCGCGGCGGGCGTCGACTCCCTCGAACACGGCTTGTGCCTCGACCCCGGCCTCTTGGCGCGGATGGCCGCTCAGGGCACGGCGCTGACCCCGACCCTGTCGACGATCACGGACAGCCTGCGGCGCCGGGAACAGCAGCCGGACAGCCCGGCCCGGACCTGGTACCTGAGCGGCGCGCGGGTGCACGCCGCGCTGACGGCGGCCGCGGCGGAAGCCGGGGTGCGCGTGCTGGCGGGGACGGATTCCCTGCCGCACGGCGGGATCGTCGCGGAGATCCGGGCGTTGGTGGCCGCCGGGGTGCGGCCGCACGACGCGCTGGCGGCGGCGTCGTGGACCGCGCGCGAGTACCTGGGCCTGCGCGGACTGGAGCCGGGAGCCCCGGCCGACGCGGTGGTCTACGACCGGGATCCCCGGGCGGACCTGGACCGGCTGGCCGACCCGGTGGCCGTGGTGCTGCGGGGCCGGTGCGTGCGGCGCCGCGGGTGAACCACGGCGCCGCACCGGGCTAGCTGCGGTAGTTCTTCCCCAGCGGCGTGCCCGGGATCGGCTTCGCGATGAGCGCCACCGGCACGAAGTAGCACATCTGGCCGAGCACGAGGGTGAGCGTCCAGAGTGCCTTGTCGTCGTAGCAGGCGGACGCCCGCGCGAACAGCTCGTCGGAGACGCGCTCCTGCCCGGGACTCGCGGTGAAGACCGCCTCGGCGAGCTCCAGCGCGACGCGTTCGGCGTCGTCGAAGTACGGCGAGGTCGGCCAGGACGCCACGGAGACGACCTGTTCCTCGGTCGCTCCGGACCTGCGGAGCAGCTCGGCCTGCCGGACGGTGTGGTAGGTGCTGCCGACCAGCTGGCCGACGCGCAGCTGCACCAGGTGGATGGTGCGCCGCGGGATCGAGCCGTTCATCGTGATCCTGGTCAGCGCGCCGGCGAGGTCGCCCATCTCGGGGAAGAACCGCGCGGGGTCGGGGAGGCGGGACATGGGACTTCCTTTCGTCGTCTCGGTGTCCCGACGGAACGGCCCGCCCGGGTGTGAGGCGACGTCACAAACCGGCGCCCTGGTTCGTCGGAGTGGTGTGACTGATGTCTTGCACGAGCGACGGCAGCTGACCGGCCTCGCCTACCGGCTCCTGGGCTCGCTGAGCGACGCCGAGGACGTCGTCCAGGAGGCCTACGGCCGGTGGTACGCCCTGTCCGGACCGCAGCGGGAGGCGATCGAGTCGCCGGGGGCGTGGCTGACGACGGTGACGAGCCGCATCTGCCTCGACCAGCTCGGCTCGGCGCGGGCCCGGCGGGAGCGCTACGTCGGCGAGTGGATCCCGGAGCCGGTGCCCGGGCAGGCGGCGTCGCTCGCCGACCCGGCCGACCGCGTCACGCTGGACGAGTCGATCACGATGGCGTTCCTCGTCGTGCTGGAGTCCATGACCCCGGCCGAGCGGGTGGCGTTCGTCCTGCACGACGTGTTCGGCTACCCGTTCGCCGAGGTGGCGGCGGTCCTCGGCCGCTCGACGGCGGCGTCTCGCCAGCTGGCTTCCTCCGCGCGTCGTCGCGTCCGGGCGGCCCGGCCCCCGGCGCCGGCCCGGGAAAGCGCCGAGGTGGTCCGCGCCTTCAAGACGGCCTGGGAAGCGGGCGACATCGAGGGGCTGGTGGGTCTGCTCGACCCGGAGGCCACGGTCGTCGCGGACGGCGGCGGGCTGGTCAGCGCGGTCCGCCGCCCGCTCGTGGGCCGCGAGCGGGTCGCGCGGTACGCCGTCGACCTCACCGGCCGGATTCCGGCGTTGACGCTGGTGGAGACGCTGGTCAACGGGCGGCCGGGGCTGGTCGCCCGGCGGGAGGACGGCCTGGTGGCGGTGCTGGCCTTCGAGGTCGCCGGCGATGCGATCCGGCGGATCTGGGCGGTGCGGAACCCGGAGAAGCTCCGGCTCTGGCAGATGGCGTAGGCGCTAGCCCGGACCGTGGTCGTGCCGGCCGCGCGGCGCCGGCACGACGAACGCGATCACCGCCGCCGCCACGCCGGCGAGCACGGACAGGTGCGCGGCGGCCGGTACGGCGCTGATCAGGAACAGCCGCAACGACCCCGAGATCAGCAGGCGCCACATCCTCGGGCTCATGATCGACAAGTACCCCCGGCGCGTCCGCGTCAACCGGGGAGAAGGCAACGGCCGGGTCACGGTCACCCGGCGGGTGGGTGCGCCGCCCGGGTGAACGTGCCCGGGCGGAAAGCGACGAACCCGGGTTCGTGGTTTCGACAGGTTCGATAGCGGCGGCCGGGCGGGTGGCCGCCCGGAAATCGTTGTGGCGCAATGCGGCCGTTGTTAACCACAACGACGGCGGGTTTCGTCCTTTCCGTTGATGGCGGCGAAGAAACCGCGGGATAACGATCCGTTTGCCGCGGCGTGATCGACTGGACATCGGCGGTGGCGCTGGCGAACATTGACCTCCGTGCGTGGGAAGGGGGAGGGAACGGTGAGCCTCAGTGCGGCGGACGTGGTCGGCGAACTCAAGGCCCTTCGCAAAGGGAGGGCAATTTTCACGACACCGCTCGCGGACCGGATCGGCCCCGCATTGCGCTCCACTTGCGGCATTGTCGAAGATGACGGAACCGTGGAGATGCGGCGTAAGCTGTCCGATCGATTGCGGCCGCTGGTCGAGTCGTTGCCCGACGATCTGAAGATCGCTTTGCTCGCCGCATTCGCGCTCGACGAGCGGGCGCGGAAACCGTTCTACCAGGAACGGGTGCACTGGGCGGCGATCACGCTCGACCGCGACGACCGGACGGTCCGGCGGCGGATCGACGAGGGAATCCAGCAGATCGCCGCGCTGGCCGTCGCGGCGGCCGAGCCGGCGTACCGGCGGTATCCGGGGCGTGGCTGGCACACCGAAGAACTGCGCGCCACGCTGGCACTCGACCAGCCGATCGCGGAGGCGTTCGAATTCCGGCGGGTGGTCGCCGACGCCGACGAAATCGCCGTGCTCGACCTGGCGCTGACGCTGCCGGTCGCCGGCGAATCCGGCGATTCGGTCAGCGCGTCCGATCTCGGCGTCGACGTGTTCCACGGCGGCGTGCTCGCCGAACCGGTCATGGAATCGAGCGACCGGATCGGGCTGGCCTTGCACCTGCCGGAGCCGTTGCACCGCGGCGCGCGGCACGAGGTCGGCCTGCGATTCCGGGCGAACCTGCGAGAACGGAGATATGTCTGCGTCCCGCGGCACCCGTGCGATCTTTTCGATCTGCACGTCCGGTTCGGTGAACACGTGCCGGAACGGATCGTGCGGCTGGAAAAGGTTTCCCCCGGCGGCGCGGAAGACCGGTCTCGAACCGGTGTCGCGCTGGCCGCCGACGACGCCGGCGAGGTGCACGTCCGGTTCCGGGACCTGGCGCCGGGCTACGCGTACGGAATCCGCTGGACCTGATTAGCGGACAATATCTGGACAACCACCGGCGCAGTGCAACGTTGCTGGTCAGCGGCCCGATTACGCCATATGTCGGACCGGGAACCGTCCAGGCGGCATAGTGTCCGTTGTGGACGGACGACCTCCCGGTGGCGGACACGAGGAGGGCGGCGTGGAGACCATGATCGCGGCGGCGGAGGCCGTCGACGGCTATACCCTGCCGGCGGATTCGCCCCGGCCGGACGGCGGCCTGGCGAAGGAGCGGCTCGACCCGGTGGTGGAGGCGGCGCGCGACGGCGACCCGGACGCGGTCCAGGCGCTGCTGCGGCTCATCAAGCCGACGGTCGTGCGCTACTGCCGGGCCCGGATCGGCGGGCGGGACCTCTCGTACCTCTCGGCCGACGACGTCGCCCAGGAGGTGTGCCTGGCCGTGCTGAAGGTGCTGCCGAACTACCAGGATCGCGGTGGCTCGTTCCTGTACCTCGTGCGGGCGATCGCGGCGAACAAGGTCGCCGACGCCTTCCGCTCGGTGGCCAGGGACCGGTCGAAGCCGGTGCCGGAGCTGCCGGACCGGCCGCTGGGCGGCAACGAACCGGAGAACCACGTCCTCGAACTGGACCTCGGCGCCCGCCTCGGCAGGCTGATGGCGCTGCTGCCGCCGCTGCACCAGGACATCCTGACGCTGCGGATCGTTGCCGGCCTGTCGGCGAACGAGACGGCGGAGGCGCTGGGCATCTCCGCCGGCAACGTCCGCATCACGCAGTTCCGCGCCCTGACGAAGCTGCGCGGCATGATCGGCGAGCGTGGGCTGTGAACCTCACTCCAGCCATTCGGTGACGAAGTGGTCGCTTTCGTGGATGTGCACGGCTTCGTAGACACCGGGGCCGAGCACCGCGAACTTGTGCGGGGTGCCGGCCGGGACGACGAGCACGTCCCCGGCGCCGCCGTCGCGCTGCTCGTCGCCGACGGTGAACCGGGCCCGCCCGCGGATGATGACGAACGTCTCGGTGTAGGGGTGCCGGTGCAGCCGCGGCCCGGAGCCCACGACGTCCGTGCTTTCGCGGATGACCGAGACTCCGGACCCGACGTCGCGTCCTTCGAAATTCTCGCTGTCGCTCACCTGGCCAGGGTAGCCGTCAGGGGCTGGTCACGACCCTGCGCAGCTGACCGAGCGCCCGGTGCTGGGCGACGCGCACCGCACCGGGCGTCGAGCCCACCGCGGCCGCCGTTTCCTCCGCCGAGAGGCCGACCACCACGCGCAGCACGACGATTTCGCGTTGCTTCCGGGGCAGCACGCCGAGGAGCTTGGCCATCCGCTCGCGGAGTTCGCGCCTGAGTGCGTGGAGCTCGGGCCCCAGCGCCGAATCGGGCTCGTCGGGCAGTTCGGCGACCGGCTCGTCCTGCCGCGCGGCCGCCTTGCGGGCGGCCGCGACCTTCGTCCGGGCGATCCCGCAGACGAAGTCGGGGAACGGCCGTTCCGGCGGCCGCCGCGGCAGGGCCTTGAGGAGCGCCACGCAGACGTCCTGGGCGACGTCGTCGGCCGAGTCGGGGTCCAGGCGGGCGCGGCAGTAGCGCTCCACGAGCGGCGCCGCGGCCAGCAGGTGGTCCGAGGTGGTGGTCATGGTTCCCTCCGTGGGGGAACTACCCCCATTCCACGGCGACAGACCCGGCCCGCACGTATTCCCGGCTATTTCCGGAGAAGAGGCGAAAGCGGCGACGATCCCTTGATCGAAGGGGGAGATGACCTAGTACTGCGAGGCCGGCCGCGTGGCTGCGCCCACCGGCGGCTCGGCGGCCGGATGCGTGGTCAAAGCGGGCTCAGCCGGCCCGTGGCTAAGGCTCCTGCCGGGACCGGAAGGTGTCGAGCACGCGACGCTCCCTTTTGGTCGGCCGGCCCGCGCCGCGGTCGCGGCGGGCGACCGGGATCGCCGTCTCCGGTGGTGGCTTCGGGGTTCGGTCGAGGTAGCACGTCGCCGCGTCCGGGGCGCCCACGCGCTTCTGGATCACGCGGACCACGTCCAGGATCTTCGTCGTCCCGCCGACGCGCAGGCGCACCTCGTCGCCCGGGACGACCGTCGTCGCCGGCTTCGCCGGTTTGTCGTTGACGCGCACGTGGCCGCCGCGGCAGGCCGCCGCCGCGTCCGGGCGCGTCTTCGTCAGCCGGACCGCCCAGAGCCAGCGGTCCACTCGGGTGGACTCCACAGTCGTCCATCATGGCCCATTCAGCGGGACCGGCTCGCGACCCCGCCAGGTTACTCGTGGGTATATGTCGACTTGCCTGCACCGCCGAGCTATAACTTGTTCTAAATACCTCAACGGTGAGGAACAACACATGAGTGTCGAACCCGTGTGGAGAACAACTTCTGGCTCTGTATCCCGTCGCCTCTTCCTTGCTGGAACTGGTTCTATCTTGGCGAGTGCCGCGCTGGCCGGTCAAGCCTCGGCGCAGTCCACCGCAACGGCCGCGATCAACGACGGCGCCCGCGTGTCCGCGCTGGTGATCGGGTCGGGCTACGGCGGCTCGGTCGCCGCGCTGCGGCTCGCCCAGGCCGGCGTCGACGTGCAGATGATCGAAATGGGCATGGCCTGGGACACCCCGGGCGCCGACGGCAAGATCTTCTGCGCCACGCCCAATCCGGACCAGCGGTCGTTCTGGTTGCGCACCAGGACGAAACAGCCGTTCTCCAACTTCCTCGGGTTCCCCATCGACAAGGACATTCCGCGCTATACGGGCATTCTCGACGCCGAGGAGTTCAGCGGGATCACCGTGTACCAGGGCCGCGGCGTCGGCGGTGGCTCGCTCGTCAACGGCGGCATGGCCGTGACGCCGAAGCGGGAGAACTTCGGCGCCATCCTCCCCACGGTCGACGCGAACGAGATGTACGACGTCTACTACCCGCGGGCCAACGCCGGTCTCGGGGTCGCCAACATCCGTCCGGCCTGGTTCGACAGCACCGACTGGTACCAGTTCGCCCGCGTCGGCCGGAAACAGGCCCAGCGGTCCGGTTTCCCGTTCGTGTTCGTGCCGGACGTGTACGACTGGGACTACATGGAACAGGAGGCGGCGGGCACCGTCACGAAGTCGGCGCTGGCCGGGGAAATCCTGTTCGGCAACAACTACGGCAAGAAGTCGCTGCAGAAGACCTACCTGCCGAAGATCACTGCGACCGGCCGGGTCACCATTTCGCCGCTGCACCGCGTGACGCAGGTGCTGCCGGCCTCCGGCGGCGGCTACACGGTCACGATCGAGCAGCTGACCACCGCCGGTGCGGTGTCCGCGATCAAGACCGTCACGGCGGACACGGTGTTCTTCGCCGCGGGCAGCGTCGGCACCAGCAAGCTGCTGGTGAAGCTGAAGGCGACCGGCGCGCTGCCGAACCTGAACGGCGAGGTCGGCAAGGGCTGGGGCGACAACGGGAACGTGATGGTCGGGCGCGCCAACCACATCTGGGACCCGACCGGGGCTTCCCAGTCGACCATCCCGTGCGGCGGCATCGACAACTGGGCCGCGGGCGGCGCGTTCGCGGAGGTGGCGCCGCTGCCGACCGGGATCGAGACGTGGGCGTCGTTCTACCTGTCGATCACGAAGAACCCGAACCGCGGGCAGTTCACCTGGAACCCTTCGACCCGCGCGGTGGACCTGAACTGGCAGACGGCGTGGAAGCAGCCGTCGATCGACATGGCGAAGTCCATCTTCGACAAGATCAACTCGACCGAGGGGACGATCTACCGCACCGACCTCTTCGGCACGTACAAGACCTGGGGCGACCATCTCACCTACCACCCGCTCGGCGGCGCGGTGCTCGGCAAGGCGACCGACAACTACGGCAGGCTCGCCGGGTACCAGGGCCTGTACGCGATCGACGGGTCCCTGATCCCGGGCAACACCAGCGTCAACCCGTTCGTCACCATCACCGCGCTGGCGGAACGCAACATCGAGAAGATCATCGCGCAGGACTTCTGACCCCGTAGCTCGTGAGGGGCGCCGCCCCCGCCCCTCACGACCGGTGGGAAGGAAGGACGCACACGGTGTCGAGGCCGAGGACGTGGTTCAGCCGTCCGAACGCGAGCCACGCGCCGAGGCTCATGCTGAGCTCGACGATCTCCTGCTGCGAGTACGAAGCGGACATCCGCTTCCAGAACTCGTCGTCCAGGTTGTGGTGGTCGGTCGCGTACCGCTCGGCGTACTCCGCCGCGAGCCGGGTCCGCTCGTCGAAGCGGTCGGTCGTGCGCCACTGGAGCACGGCGTCGGCGAACTCCGCCTCGACCTTCTGCCCGTCGCGTTCGGTGCGCCAGTCGAGGCAGAAGACGCAGCCGTTGATCTGCGCGATCCGCAGCCGCGCGGCTTCGAACTCCCGCAGCCCCAGCGTGGTGTGCTCGTACACCGCCAGGGAGAACTTCGACGCGGCGATCCCGATACCGGGCACCATTTCGCCCCAGACGTACCCGATCGGGTCCTTGCCTTCGGGGATGTCGATGTTCACGAGCGCCTCCTTCCGAGCTTGCCGGCTGCCGGGCGCAGCGGGACGTCGAGTGCGTCGTAAAGGCCGGGTTCCGCCGCGGCCAACCAGTCGATCGCGCCGACCAGGCGGCCGACGGCGGTGGCGTTCCCGCCCGCCGACCGGTTTTCGCCTTCGTCGGTCGCCTCGATCGTGACCTCGATGCGCGGCCGGCCTTCGATGACCACGCGGTGGGCGCCGTCGCCGCTGGGCGGCGTGGGCCAGTCGGGCGCGCACGCCGGGTGGATGCGCGTGACGTGCTCGATGACGATCCGCGGCTCGCCGTCGACGATGCCCTGCACCTCGAACCGCACCGCGCCCTGGGTGCCCTTTTCGAACTCGCCCATGGTCCGCGTGGTCACGGTTTCGTCCAGGGGACGCCGGTCCAGGGTCTCGCGCAGCTCGGTCACCTCGACGCCGAGGCCGCGGGCGATCAGCCGGACCTGCCCGCCCCACACCATCGACGGCACGCCGGTCATCAGCATCGGCGGGTCGTACTCCATCGGCTGGCCCATGCCGACCAGGTACCGGACGGAGTCGGGCTGCTCGTAGGTCGAGTAGTCGAAGATCTCCTGGCAGCGGACGACGTCGACGTCGGTGCCGAGGCCGCTGATCAGCAGCGGCAGCACGTCGTTGCCCCAGCCGGGGTCGACGCCGGAGACGAACAGCGAACCGCCGCCGTCGGCGATCGCCGCCAAGACCGGGTCCCGCAGCTCCGGGGGCGCGTTCCGCTGGTCGTAGAGGGGGTACAGGGCCGGTGTCACGACGACCGCACCCGCCCGGACCGCACGGACGATGTCGGCGAGCGCGTCGTCGAACCGGACGTCGCCCGAAGCGGCGTAGACGACCGCACGGGGACTCGCGGCGAGGACGGCGTCGATGTCGTCCGTCGCGGCGACACCCAGCGCGTCGATGCCGGCCAGCTCGCCGGCGTCCTTGCCGACCTTCGCCGGGTCGTGGACGAGCACCGCGGTGAGCTTCAGCGCCGGGTGGGCGTCGACGGCCCGGATCGCCGCCCGGCCGACGTTGCCCGTGCCCCACACCACTGTGGAGATCATGGCCCGAGTTTTCGCCCGTCCGCGCGGGCGCGGCCAGGACTTCGTTCCGGCCAGCGGACCGCGCGCCCGTTGGTAACATGACCAGCGCCCGAACGTCGTATCGGAGGCCCGCGATGACGATCGACCCGAAGCCCCGCAGCCGCACGGTGACCGACGGGATCGAGGCCGCGCCCGCCAGAGGCATGCTGCGCGCGGTCGGGATGGGCGACGGCGACTGGAAGAAACCGATCATCGGCGTCGCCAGCTCGTGGAACGAGATCACGCCGTGCAACCTGTCGCTGGACCGGCTGGCCCAGGCGTCGAAGGAAGGCGTGCACGCGGCCGGCGGCTACCCGCTGCAGTTCGGCACCATCTCGGTGTCCGACGGCATCTCCATGGGCCACGACGGGATGCACTTCTCGCTGGTCTCCCGGGAGGTCATCGCCGACTCCGTCGAGACGGTGATGCAGGCCGAGCGGCTCGACGGCTCGATCCTCCTGGCCGGGTGCGACAAGTCGCTGCCCGGCATGCTGATGGCCGCCGCGCGCCTCGACCTGGCCTCGGTGTTCCTCTACGCCGGCACGATCGCCCCCGGGTGGGTGAAGCTCACCGACGGCACCGAGAAGGACGTCAGCATCATCGACGCCTTCGAGGCGGTCGGCGCGTGCCGGGCGGGCCGGCTCGGGACCGCTGACCTGGACCGGATCGAACGCGCCATCTGCCCGGGCGAAGGCGCCTGCGGCGGGATGTACACCGCGAACACGATGGCGTCGGCGGCCGAAGCCATGGGGATGAGCATGCCGGGGTCGGCCGCGCCGCCGTCCGCGGACCGCCGCCGCGACCACTACGCGCACCTTTCGGGTGAAGCCGTGGTCGGGTTGCTCGAACGCGGCATCACCGCGCGGGACATCCTCACGCGGGAGGCGTTCGAGAACGCCATCACCGTCGTCATGGCTCTCGGTGGTTCGACCAATGCCGTGCTGCACCTGCTGGCCATCGCGCACGAGGCGAAGGTCGAGCTGACGCTGGACGACTTCAACCTGATCGGTGACCGCGTCCCGCACCTGGGCGACCTGAAGCCGTTCGGCAAGTACGTCATGCAGGACATCGACCGCCACGGCGGCATCCCGGTGCTGATGAAGGCGCTGCTGGACGAGGGCCTGATCCACGGCGACGCGCTGACCGTCACCGGCCGCACGGTGGCCGAAAACCTCGCCGAGCTCGACCCCGACCCGATCGACGGCGAGGTCCTGCGCGGTCTGGACAACCCGCTGCACCCGACCGGCGGCATCACCATCCTGCGCGGCTCGCTCGCCCCCGAGGGCGCGGTCGTGAAGTCCGCGGGCTTCGACACCGCCAACTTCGAAGGCCCGGCGCGCGTGTTCGAGCGCGAGCAGGAGGCGATGGCGGCGCTGAACGAGGGCCGCATCGAGGCCGGTGACGTCGTCGTCATCCGCTACGAAGGCCCCAAGGGCGGGCCGGGCATGCGGGAGATGCTGGCGATCACCGCGGCGATCAAGGGTGCCGGGCTGGGTCGTGACGTCCTGCTGCTGACCGACGGCCGGTTCTCCGGCGGCACCACCGGCCTGTGCATCGGCCACGTCGCGCCGGAAGCGGTCGACGGCGGGCCGATCGCGTTCGTCCGCACCGGCGACCGGATCGCCGTCGACATCAAGGAACGCAGCATCGACCTGCTGGTCGACGCCGCCGAGCTGGCCCGGCGCCGGGAGGGCTGGGAGCCGCTGCCGAACAAGTTCCCGGAGGGGGTGCTCGGCAAGTACGTCAAGCTGGTGCGGTCGTCGTCCTACGGGGCCGTCACGAGCTGAGCGAGGGCGCGCTTGTCCACCTTGCCCACGTCGGTGAGCGGCAGCGCGTCGGCGAAGTCCACGGCCGCCGGGACGTAGTGCTCCTGGCCGAAGGTTTCCCGGGCGAGCGCCTTCAGCTCGTCCGCCGTGACTTCGCCGGACGCGACCACGACGGCGTGCAGCCGATCGCCGCGACCGAAGACGGCCGCGCTCCGCACCGCCGGGTGCGTCTTCAGCGCGTGCTCGACGACGGTCGTGGGGACCTTCGTGCCGTGCTCGCCGACCACGACGACGTCGTCCGCGCGGTCGAGCAGGTAGAGGTAGCCCTCGTCGTCGAAGCGGCCGAGGTCGCCGGTGCGCAGCCAGCCCGCGCCGATCTCCGGGCCGCCGAGGTAACCGTCCATCATGGACAGTCCGCGGACCTCGACCTCGCCGTCCTCGGTGATGCGCGCCTCCATGCCGGGCACGATCCGGCCGACCGAGCCCAGCCGCTCCGGGCGGCCGACCAGCTCGGCGGCGGAGATGCTCGCGATCATCGGCGCCTCGGTGAGGCCGTAGCCCTGTCCCACGACCGGGCCGAAGACGTCCAGGGCCTGCGCGAGCCGGTGCGGCGGCAGCGGCGCGGCGCCCAGGGACAGCGAGCGGACGATGGTGAGGTCGGTTTCCGGGCGCTTCGGGTGGTCCAGGACGGCGGCCAGCCGCGGTGGCGTCAGGGAGAGCGTGTCGATGCGGTGGTCCTGAATCGCGTCGAGGACCGCTTCCGCGTCGAAACCGTCGTGGATGACGAGGGTGTCCTGCCGCAACAGCGTGCCGAGCACGGTGGCGTTGCCGGTCATGTGCGTCATCGGGGCGACCAGCAGCGTGCGGCCCGGGCCGTCCGGCGACGGCGTGAAGATGTACGCCATGCCGTCGTAGATGCCGCTGTGGCGGATCAGCTTGGGGGTGCCGGTGGTGCCGCCGGTGGGGAAGAGCAGGCGGACGGTTTCCGGTGGGTTCAGCGGCTGGGGCTCGCCGTCGAGGTCGCCGAGGGTGCGGACGTCGCCCGCGGGCCAGTCGTGCGGGCGGTCGGTGACGACGGTGGCGCCGCTCGCCGCGGCGAGCCGGTCTGCTTTCGGGGCCGACGCCGGGACCAGGACCACAGTCGCGCCGCGCAGGAGCGCCGCGAGCTGGACGAGGACCGTTTCGGGCCGGTTGCGCAGGTCGACGGCGACGGTCTCGACCCGGCCGAGGCCGCCGTGCAGGCGGCGCAGCCGGTCGCGGGCCTGGTGGTAGGTGGTGACGCCGTCCTGGATGAAGAGGGGGCGATCACCGCCGTCGTCGAGGGCGGCGAGGACCTTCGTCAGGAAGAAGCTCACCCAGGGAACGTACTCAGTCCTGGTAAGAGAGCTTCGCCAGTTCCTCGTCGAAGTCGAACCAGTCGGTCTCGCTGCCGGCCGGGACGACGTCGTAGGTCCGGTCCAGGAAGGCCGCGATCTCCTTCGCGGGTGCTTCGAGCACCGCGGCCCCGTCGGGCGAGCTGAGTTCCACGACGACCAGCGTGGGGTCGCCGGCGGGCCCGATGCGCACGTCGCCGTCGCCGCAGCGGGCGAGCAGGCCGTCGGAGAGGAGGTCGCGGCCGAAGAGCCACCGGACCGCGCTCGGGCCGGCGTGCAGCACCACGGCGACCGCGTACGGGTCGCGGGTGTCGTACTCCAGCTCGGCCGGCACCGGTCGCGGCCCGGCCCCGAAGGTGCGCAGGGCGAAGTCGATGCGGGCGCTGGTCACGGTGTGCGGGTCGGCCATTTCGGCCCCTTTGCTACTCGTCGGTCGGGTCGGTCTTGTTCCAGGGATAACCCATGGTGAGTTCAACGCCCAGTCATCCGAAAAACTTTCACACGCGAGGGTGATCAAGAAGTGTCCGAGGTCACCATCGGCGTGGCCGATCGGGCAACCATCTCACTGACTGTGATTGATGGTGACTGAACCCTCCCGCACCTCGGATTCGGAGCCGCGCGGCCGCCGGATGGGTCCCGGCGCCGGATTTGCGCCGTCCGGGTGGGAAGGGCCACCGGGCACCAGTCCGGCCCCTCGTCCGGCCGCGAACCCCGGGCGGAAGCGGGTGGACGTGGAGGGTGCCGCGCATGGGTGAGCGAGGGCGGTTGCGGCTGCAACCGGACGAGGTGCCGGCCGCCGTGCCGAGCGCCGAAGAGCTGCTCCGGCGGGTGGCGGCAGGGGACGAGACGGCGTTCGCGTCGCTGTACGACCTCGTCGCCGGTCCGGTGCTCGGCTTGGCGACGCGCGTGCTGCGCAGTCACGCCCAAGCCGAGGAGGTGGCGCAGGAGGTGCTGGTGGAGGTGTGGCGCAAGGCCACGAGGTACGAGCCGGAGCGCGGCAGCGCGCTGTCGTGGGTGCTGACCATCGCCCACCGCCGGGCCGTGGACCGCGTGCGCTCGCACCAGGCCGGCGTCGACCGGGAGGAGCGGGCCGGCCTGATGGACGTGCGGCGGCCGTTCGACGAGGTCACCGAGTCCGCGCTGGCCGGTCTGGAGCAGCAGCGGGTGCGGCAGTGCCTGTCCGCACTGACCGACCTGCAGCGCGAGTCGATCGTGCTGGCCTACTACAACGGCTACACCTACCCCGAGGTCGCCGAGGTGCTGAAGGTCGCGCCGGGCACCGTGAAGACCCGCATCCGCGACGGCCTGATCCGGCTGCGCGACTGCCTGGGGGTGGACCGATGACCGCCGAGCTGCACATGCTGACCGGGGCGTACGCCCTGGACGCGGTTTCCGATGCGGACCGCGCCGAATTCGAACGCCACCTCGGCGAATGCCCGGCCTGCCGCCAGGAGGTGGCGGAGCTGCGGGCGACCGGGGCGCGGCTGGGCGTGGCGGCCGCGGTGGCCCCGCCGCCGTCGCTGAAGCTGCTGGTGCTCGCCGACGTGGCCCGCACCCGCCAGCTGCCGCCGAGGGTGCCGGTGGCCCGGCGATCGAGCCGGGCCAAGACCTGGCAGGTTCGGTTCGCGCTCTTCGGCGCCGCCGCGGCAGCCGCGGCGGCGGTCCTGCTCGGCATCACCAGGACACCTGCGCCCGTCGACTCGGTGCTGAGTGCGCCGGACGCGTCCGCCATCGAGGGGACCGGCGAGGGCCACGCCACGGTTGTCGTGTCGCGCAGCCGGAACCAGGCCGTGCTGCTCGCCTCGGACCTGCCCGCGCTCGACGCCGGGCACGTCTACCAGGTGTGGCTGATCGGCCCCGGTGGCGCTCGGTCGGCGGGGCTGATGACGTCCGAGGCGTCGCAGCGGATGCTCGTGGCCGATCTTCCGCGGGACGTCGACCGGATCGGGATCACCGTCGAACCGGCCGGTGGCTCGGCCGGCCCGACGACTCCCGCCGTCACCAGGATTTCCCTTGCGTAGCCGCGGGCCGGCCGCCCTGCTCGGTGTCCTGGCGCTCGCCGCCGCGCTGGCGGCCGGCCATCTCGTCGCCGGGTTCGTCGGCGTCAACGCGTCGCCCTACCTGGCCGTCGGCAACGGGGCCATCGACCTGACCCCGGTGTGGCTGAAGGACTTCGCCGTCCGCACCTTCGGCACCTACGACAAGCTCGTGCTGCTGTCCGGGATGGCCGTCGTCATGGTGGTTCTCGCGGCGGGGGCGGGCCTGCTGTCCCGGCGCACGCCCGTCCCGGGCCTGGTGGTGATCACCGGGTTCGGGCTCGTCGGTCTCGTCGCGGTGTACGCGCGGCCCGACCTCGGCGCCGTCGCGCTGCTCGCCCCGCTGGCGAGCCTGGTCACCGGGGTGGCCACGTTCGCCTTTCTGCACCGGCTCGGCATCACCCCGGATCGTTCGCGACGGACGGTGCTGCTGGCGAGCGCCGGCGTCGTCGCGGGGGCCGGGGTTGCGGGCCTCGGCGGGCAGCTGCTCGCCGGGCGCCGGGACGCGGCGTCGTCGCGCGAAGCGGTCGGGCGGCTCGTCCCGGTCCGGACCGCGCCGATGATCCCGGCCGACGCCGACTTCGCGAAGCTGGGCACGCCGACGTTCCTGACCGGCAACGACCGCTTCTACCGCGTGGACACCGCGCTGACCGTGCCGCAGGTGCGCGCCGAGGACTGGAGCCTGCGGCTGCACGGCCTGGTCGACCGCGAGATCCGGTACCGCTACGACGACATCCGCACCCGGCCGCTGGTGGAACGCACCATCACGATGACCTGCGTGTCCAACGAGGTCGGCGGCACCTACGTGTCCACCGCGAACTTCGTCGGCGTCGATCTGGCCGACCTGCTCGAAGAGGCCGGGGTGCGACCCGGTGCCGAGCAGCTCTTTTCGTCCAGTGTGGACGGCTGGACGTCCGGCAGCCCGGTCGCCGCGGCGCTGGACCGGACGCGCGGGGCCATGCTCGCCATCGGCATGAACGGCGAGCCCCTGCCGATCGAGCACGGTTTCCCGGCCCGGCTGGTCATTCCCGGGCTTTACGGTTACGTGTCCGCCACGAAATGGGTGACCGACCTCGAAGTCACGACCTGGGGAGCGCGGCAGGCGTACTGGCTGAAACGCGGTTGGGGGCGGGAGGCGCCGATCAAGACGCAATCGCGCATCGATACGCCGAAGGGGTTCGAAACCGTTCCGGCGGGGAAGGTGCGGGTCGCCGGGGTCGCCTGGGCGCAGCACACCGGGATCGCCGAGGTCGAGCTGAGCATGGACGGCGGTCCCTGGCGGGAAGCCGTGCTGACGCAGGAAGTCAACCTGAACACCTGGCGCATGTGGTGGCTCGAGTTCGACGTTGCACCCGGTGGCCACCAGGTCGTCTGCCGGGCGACGGACAAGAGCGGGCACACGCAGACCGAAATGCGCGCCGGAACCGTTCCCGACGGCGCGACCGGGTGGCACAGCATCGCCTTCACAGCGCGGTGACCTGAATCACCCGAATGGGGGCAAGCCGGTTTTTCCGTAGGTCCGAATCAAGGACAAGAAGCAGTTAACAGCCGATTGTGGGAGTGATTTTCGTGACCAAGCTCCGTGTCGCCGGAATCGGCGTCGCCGCCGTCGCCGCCCTTTCGCTGACCGCGTGCAGCGGTAGCGACACCGCTTCGTCGGGTAGTTCCGGCAGCTCGATGACGCCGCCCGCGCCGACGTCCGGCATGGCGTCCGGTGCCGGCAACGGCGTGACCACCAACGCCGACGTGTTCGGCCCGGCGTGTTCGCAGCTGCCGCAAGGGTCCGCGCCCGGTTCGCTCGACTCGATGGGCCCGCAGCCGGTCGCCTCGGCCGCGTCGACCAACCCGCTGCTGACCAAGCTGGTGGCGGCCGTCAAGGCCACCAACCTGGTCGACACGCTGAACAGCCAGGAGGCCATCACGGTCTTCGCGCCGGCCGACCCCGCGTTCGCCGCGCTGGGGGACGCGAAGTTCACCGAGCTCGCCGGCAAGCCCGCCGAGCTGGCGCCGATCCTGCAGTACCACGTCGTCGGCAAGCGCTACGACGCCAAGGGGCTCGCCGCGGCCGGTTCGGTCGACACGCTCGACACCGCGGGCGGCCCGGTGAAGATCGAGGGCTCGGGCGAGAACATGACGGTCAACGGCGCGAAGATCCTCTGCGGCAACATCCCCACGAAGAACGCCACGGTCTTCGTGATCGACAAGGTGCTGACGCCGGGCACGAACCAGTAACTCAGCGTCCCAGCAGGGGGCCCAGGCGTTCCGCGATGTCGGTGAGGATCTGCACGTAGTCTTCGTGCTCGAAGGTGAACGGCAGGGCGAAAGCCACCTCGTCGATCTCGCGGAACGCCTGGTGCGCGTGCAGCCGCTCGGCGATTTCCGCCGACGTGCCGACGAAGTCGGGGGAGAACAGCATCCGGGCGGGCCCCTGGGGTTCCGCGGTGCGGGGAAGGCGTTTCTCGGCGTAGGCCTCGTACTTCGCCCGCTGTTCCGGCGTGGCGCTGTCGGTGGGGATCACGACCAGGCCCTGCGAAATGCGCCCGGCGGGGTGGTGCTCGCGGAACGCGCGGACGTGCGAGAGCTGGATTTCGGCGAAGTCCGTGCTCTCGCCTTCGGCCTTGACCACGCTGCTGGTCAGGAAGTTCATCGCGTGCTTGCCCGCCCACTCCGCCGAGCGCAGGCTCGCCCCGCCGTACCAGAGCCGCTCGCCGAGCCCGGGCGACTGCGGCTGCACGCGGTCGGAGAACACCTCGAACCCTTCGGTTCCGCTGAACCCGGTGGCCGGCTCGCCGCGCACGAAGTCCAGCAGCCGCTGCACACGGCCGTAGGAGAAGTCCTCGGCGTCGGCGGTGTCCGGGTAGAGGGCGTGCTTGACCTCGTCCCACCGCATCGGCGGCCCGACGCTGAGCCCGGGGTTCAGCCGTCCGCCGGAGAGCAGGTCGACGGTGGCGAGGTCCTCGGCCAGCCGCAGCGGGTTCTCCCAGCCGAGCGGGATCACGGCGGTGCCGAGCTCGATCCGGCTCGTCCGCTGCGACGCGGCGGCCAGCACGGCGACCGGCGAGGAGATGCCGTACTGGAGGTGCCGGTGGCGCACCCAGGCGCTGTCGAACCCGAGCCGTTCGCCCAGTTCGATGATCTCCAGCGTCGATTCGTGGCCCCGGCGCGGGTCGGCCGCGTCGAACAGGCCGATGGTCAGGAAGCCGAGCTTCCGAAGTGGTCGTGACACAGTTTGATTTTGCCCCGTTCTCCGGGGAATCCCAGCTGGTGGACTACCGGTCACGCAGCCGGTCCAGGCCGTCGAGGACGAGGTCGAGACCGAACTCGAACTCCGCCTGGTCGTCGCACCAGCCCAGGGTCGAACCCGGGTCGTCGTGGGCGATCTCGCTCAGCATCCCGACCAGGTTCGGCAGCTGCCAGGCCAGATCCACCGGCACCTCGGCCGACTCGCCGGCACTCGGGTCGAACGGCTCCTGGCTGAACCCGAGCGCGCGGCTGCCGAGCGCGTGCAGTGCGTGGTGCACCAGGTCGTAGGAGAACCCGCCGTTGCGCATCAGGCCGACGAGGGTGTCGTAGTAGCGCAGGACCTCGGTGCTCGTCGACGACCGCGTCTCGAACAGGGACGGCGCCCAAGTGTGCCGGAGGAACACCCGCCGTGCGGTCAGGATCCGCTGCCGCACCGCCGCCTTCCAGTCCGGCGACGGCTCGACGCGGCCGACGGCCTCGTTGATCTCGGCGGCCACGACGTCGACGATGCCGTCGAGCACGTCCTCCTTCTTGGCGACGTGGTAGTAGAGCGACATCGCCTCGGCACCGAGCTCTTCGGCGAGCCGGCGCATGGTCAGCGCCCGCAACCCGTGCTCGTCCGCCAGGCCCACGGCTGCGCGCAGGACGCGCTCGCGACTCAGGGGCATCCGCGCGTCGGTCGTCACCCACAAGATCGTACAAGGTAAGGCGTCCTTGACCACATGGCCGGGAGGGAGCTACCTTACAGCGTACGACTTACAACGTAAGGGGGCAGTGATGAAGGCTCTGGTGCATCGTGCGTACGGCCCTGCGGACGACTTGACCTGGGAAGACGTGCCCGACCCGGTACCCGGTGACGGTGAGGTGCTGGTCCGGGTCCACGCCACTTCGGTCAACCCGTACGACTGGCATTTCATGAGAGGCGAGCCCTATGTGGCCCGCCTGATGCCCGGCGGCTTCGGCCTGCGTCCGCGCGCCGGCGTGCTCGGGTGCGACCTGGCCGGCCGGGTCGTCACGGCCGGGACCCGGTTCGCGCCGGGCGACGACGTCTACGCGCTGCTGCCGCGAGGTGCGCACGCCGAGTACGTCTGCGTGCCCGAGGACTCGCTGGCGCCCATGCCGGCGAACCTGACGCACGAGCAGGCGGCGGCGATGCCGATGGCGGCGGTCACGGCGCTGGTGGCCTTGCGGGATGTCGAAGCCGGGCAGCGGGTGCTGGTCAACGGCGCTTCCGGCGGCGTCGGCACCTTCGCCGTCCAGCTGGCCAAGGCGCTGGGGGCGCGGGTGGACGCGGTCTGCGGCGCGTCCAATGCCGGGCTGGTGCGCTCACTCGGCGCGGAGCACGTCTTCGACTACCGGGCAGAGGACTTCACGCGCAGCGGCCGTCGCTACGACGTGGTGCTGGACATCGCCGGAGGCCGGTCGGTGTTCGCCTGCCGTCGGGTGCTGGCGCGGGGCGGCACCTTCGTCGCCGTCGGTGGCCCGGCCGGGCGGTGGGTGCAGCCCGCGGGCCACGTCTTCGCCGCACTGGCATCCGGTCTCCTGGCGCGGCGGCGGGTCGTGCTCGCGGACGCCGTGGCCTGCCAGGACAAAGCGGCGGTCCTGCGGGAGCTGGCCGGTTTCGTGGAGCGCGGCGCGGTCACGCCGGTCGTCGACCGGAGCTACCCGTTCGACGACCTGCGTGCCGCGTTCGCGTACTCCGAAGCCGGGCACGCCAAGGGCAAGATCGTCGTCACCCTCGGCGTGCCCGGTGTCTAGCCCTGGTGCGGGCAGTTGCCGCGGTAGTCCGAAATGGACGTGCTGGTGGCCGGGATCGGGCAGAGGAACTGCTCGTAGCGGGTGTCGTTGTCGATGAACCGCTTGAGCCAGGACAGGGTGTACTTCGCGATCGTCGTGTTCGGCGAGTTCGGGGCGGAGTGGCCGGCACCGCGCAGTTCGAGGTATGCGCGGTCCAGTGTGGACGGAAGGCTGGTGTAGAACGGGATCGAGTGCGACGCCACCGGCGCGGTGGTGTCCGACTGCGCGCCGACGACGAGCGTCGGCACGCGCAGTGTCGACCAGTTCGTGTTCAGGTCCCAGCCGGTGAGGGGCACCGCGGCCCGCAGCGACGGCCGGGAGCGTGCCGCTTCGAGGCTGCCGCCACCACCCATGGAGTGCCCGGCGACGCCGAGCCGGCTGCCGTCGACACGCGAACGCACCGAGCTCTGCTGCGTCAGGTAGTCGAGTGCCGCCAGCAACTGCCGGCCGCGGCTGTCGGGAAAGTCCCAGCCGCTGAGCGTGTCGATGGTGAACACCACGAAACCCTGGGAGGCCAGGCGCGGGCCCAGCCAGGCGATGGTCGACTGGGTGCCGGTGAAGCCGGGCGAGATCGTGAGGGCACCGAACGTGCCGGCGGTCGTGGTCGTCGGGTAGTAGATGGTGCCGCCTCCGAAGCCGGAGACGGCCGACCTTGCCACCGTGACGGTGCTCGTCGCGAACGAGCCCCGGGCGGCTTCGATGCTGGCGGTGGTGGGGTCGGGGCCCCGCTCGTAGGGGTTCGCCGCGGCCGGCGCCGGGGCGGCGAAGCCGGTGGTCAGCGCCAAGGCGGCCAGCACGACGCCGGCGGTCTTGGCGCGCCACCCACGGTGGCGGGAAACCTTCTCACGCGAGCCGGACGTCGTCGGCAGGCTGGTGCGTGCGGACATGGATCGCTCTCTTTCCCCGGGCAGGCGAAAGCGCGCCCGGACACAGACGGGCGGATCGGCAGAGCTGGTGCACGGCAACGGAAAGGTGTGCGGTGGAGGAGTGCGCGCGGTAAGCGCTTTCCCAGTGAAACACCTCGGCCAAATGTTTCACAACGTCCGAACGGAGGGAAATGGGCGGTCGCTCAGTGACCCTGGACCGGCTCCAAGGCTCCGCGCGCCAGGGTGTCCACCAGGGTGGTCACGACGGCCAGGTCCACCGGGCGCGCGACCAGGATGTCGGAGTAGAGGAAGGACTCGCCGAGCCGGACCACCGCGAACGCCAGATCCGGCAGCCCGACCAGCGGGGCGAGGCCGCCGGCGTCGGCGTCGGCCCGGAACAGGTCGACGTGCGCGTCGACCAGCCCGGGCTGGACGGCGCCGCGGGGGTCGGTCAGCACGCGCAGGGCAACCGTCGACTCCGCCTCGATCAGCTTGCGCAGGCCGTCGCTGCCGGCGACTTCGCGGCGGTAGGCCTCCATGACCCCGAGGCAGCGCAGCCGGCCGTCCGGCGCGCGGACCGCGTCACCGTGTTCGGCGCGCCAGCCGTCGAGCGCGCGCTGCCAGGTCCGGTCGGACAGCAGCCGCAGCGCGGCGCCCATCAGGTCGTCGCGGTTGCCGACGCGCCGGAAGAACGTGGCCCGCGAGATCCCCAGTTCGGCCGCCATCCGGCCGAGGTCGAGGCGGGTGCCGGTCATCAGCAGCCGTGCCGCGCGCCGGACGATGTCGTCGGTCGAGACGGTCACCTGTTCACCCTAACCGCAGGTGGCCGTCGGTTACCTTGAAGTGCGCGGCGCCCCTTCGGTTAGCGTGGTTTCGTGCGCGTAGACATCTGGTCCGATCTGGTCTGTCCCTGGTGCTATCTCGGCAAACGCCGCTTCGAGCAGGCGGTCGCCGAAGTCGGCGTCGACGTCGAGGTGGTGCACCACTCGTTCCAGCTCGACCCGTCCTTCCCGCGCGGCACTTCGAAGCCGACGCGCGAGGTGCTGGCCGAGAAGTACGGCCGGACACTGGAAGAGGCCGACGCCATGGAAGCCGACATGGAGCGGCGCGCGGCCGCCGACGGCCTCGAGTACCACCTCGACGGCGTCCACATGGGCAACACGGTCGACGGCCACCGCCTGGTCCACCTCGCGGCCGAGCGCGGCTTGGCCGAGGCCGTCGTCGACCGCCTCTACGCGGCCCACTTCACCGAGCGGCGGTCGCTGTTCGACCACGATTCCCTGGTCGCGCTGGCCGCGGAAGCGGGACTGGACGCGGACGAGGCGCGAGCGGTGCTCGAGTCCGACGCGTACGAAGCAGAGGTGGCGGCGGACGGCGAGCAGGCCCGCGCCCTCGGCGCGTCCGGCGTCCCGTTCTTCGTGATCGACCAGCGGTTCGGCGTGGCGGGAGCCCAGTCGCCGGAGGTGTTCGCCCAGGTGCTGAGGCGGGTCAGCGACGCCGCCGCCGGGTGAACCGCGACCGATCGGTGGCCACGCCGGCCAGGTGCAGGGCAACGCAAAGCAGTCCGGCGGTGGTCAGCGTCCCGGTGGTGATCACGGGCCCGAGCCCGAACCCGGCCAGCTCCATGAGCAGGGCGAGCCCGAACAGAACGGCGGCGAGAATGGCAAGCATGACGGCCTCGTTTCCGTGGGTGGGGCCGAACGGTCCACGCCACTGGGACGTTGGGGGTACCGGGGTTTCCGGCTTGGTGGCCGGTAATGCCCCCGCTCTCGCCCGCTGAAACGGCTTGTTCGCGTACCTGCCCGGTCGACTCGTGTGATTGGCGGGGCATCACCCGTGATCAGAGGGGCATCACGCGTGATTGCCGGGGCATCGCGCTGATGCCCGCGCAATCACGCGTGATGCCTCCCTGGACACGGGTGATGCCTGGCTCGTCACGCCGGAGGCGGTGCCGTGCTGGAACGGATCACCAGCTCCGTCGGGAGCAGGACCGGTTCCCCCGCCTCGGTGCCGGTCTCGATCTCGGCCAGGAGGGCCTCCACCGCGTGGCGACCGACCGCCTCGAACGACTGGCGGATCGTGGTCAGCGGGGGCCAGAAGTGGGCCGATTCCTCCATGTCGTCGAAGCCGACCACGCTCACCGACGCCGGGACCGCGCGACCGGACTCGTGCAGCGCGCGCAGCAAACCCAGGGCCATCTGGTCGTTCGCCGCGAACACCGCCGTCACCGCCGGGTTCGCCGCCAGCTGCAGGCCCGCCCGGTACCCGGACTCCGGTGACCAGTCGCCCGTGACGCAGGGCGGCACCGTGCGGCCCGATCGCTCCAATGTGGCCTGCCACGACTTCCGGCGGCGCTCGGCCGAGTAGGACTGGGGCGGCCCCGCGATGTGCCACACCGTGGTGTGCCCCAGCGAAAGCAGGTGGTGGGTCGCCCGGGCCGCGCCGTCGGCCTGGTCGTTGTCGACCACCGGGTAGTCGTAGCGGGCGCTCGAATCGATCACCACGACCGGGAGCCCGTGTGGCAGTTCGATCTCGCTTTGGTCAAGCTGGTGTTGCTCGATGAGGATGATGACGCCGTCCACCGCCTGCTCGTTCAGCGTCGTGAACGCCCCCGTCACCTCGCCCTGCGTCGGCCGCGTCACCGGCATCAGGACGATCGAGAACCCCTGCGCGACGACCGCGGCCGCGATGGCGTCGAGGGTGCGGCTGTTGCCGAACGTCGGCAGGGCCGAAATGATCACGCCGATGCTGCGGAACTGGCCGTTGCGCAGGGCGCGGGCCGCGCTGTTGGGCCGGTAGCCGACCCGGCGCATCGCGGCGAGGACCCGCTCCCGCGTCGCTTCGTCCACATTGGTCTTGCCGTTGGCGACCCGGGAAACCGTCTGGCCCGAGACACCCGCCTCGCGGGCGACGTCCGCCATCGACGGGCCCCGGCGCCGGGCGGGGCCGGGTGCGGATGACGTCGCTGTCTGGCGCGGCACGGTCACTCCTTGGTGTCCTGGACATGTTTACGTCAACACGTTACTCTGCGGCCGTCCATGTTGACGTAAACATCCCGCCGGGTCCAGAGCCCGGCCGCATGACCACTCGGAGAGACGATGACGTCCACAGCGGCTCCGCCCGCCCCGGTGCCTTCGCGCCGGGCGCCCGCGGCCCGCCGGCCGCGGCGGAAATGGCGGGGCTGGCTCTTCGTCGCCCCCTTCATGCTGGTCTTCGCGCTGACCTTCATCGCGCCGGTCGTGTACGCGTTCGTGCTCAGCCTCTATCGCGATCAGGCCTTCTTCGGCGGCACGGTGTTCGTCGGCGCCGACAACTACGTCCAGGTCTTCGGCGACCCGAAGTTCTGGGAGTCCTTCCAGCGGGTGCTGGTGTTCCTCGCCGTGCAGGTCCCGATCATGCTGGTGCTCGCGCTGATCGCGGCACTGGCGATCGACAGCGCCCGGCTGCACGCCGCCGGGTTCTTCCGGATCGTGATCTTCCTGCCGTACGCGGTCCCCGCCGTCGTCGCCGCACTGATGTGGGGCTTCATCTACGGTGACCACTTCGGACTCGCGGCCGACCTGAACCACCTGCTCGGCACCGACTCCGTGAAGCCGTTGTCGCCGAGCTGGCTGCTCACGTCGATCGGGAACATCGTCACGTGGGAGTTCGTGGGCTACAACATGCTCATCTTCTACTCCGCGCTGAAGGTGATCCCCAAGGAGCTGTTCGAGGCGGCCTCGATCGACGGCGCCGGCGCGTTCCGCACCATCTGGTCGGTCAAGCTCCCCGCGATCCGGGGCGCCATCGTGGTCGCGACGATCTTCTCGATCATCGGCAGCTTCCAGCTGTTCAACGAGCCGAACATCATGCGCAACCTGGTGCCGAACACGATCGGGACGTTCTACACGCCGAACATGTACGCCTACAACCTTTCCTTCAACGGGCAGCAGTACAACTACTCCGCCACCGTCGCGATCGTGATGGGCGTGATCACCGCGGTCATCGCCTACGTCGTGCAGCTGCGCGGCTCCCGGAAGGAGATGTGACATGGCCACGTTCTCAGTGACCAAACCCCGGAAGTCGCGTGTCCTCACCGGCTTCATGGCGCTCTACCTGATCTACACCCTGGTTCCGCTGGTGTGGCTGATCATCAACGCGAGCAAGACGCAGCCTGCCTTGTTCTCGACGTCGGGACTGTCCTTCGGCGGCACGTTCGCGCTCTTCG
>Ga0207678_10000264_pt1 | contig 47439 bp, 43 predicted proteins | sample KBSC63metaG_FD_184319 | JGI IMG/M metagenome (GOLD analysis project Ga0207678, IMG submission 184319) | Corn rhizosphere microbial communities from Kellogg Biological Station, Michigan, USA - KBS C6-3 metaG (SPAdes) (version 2) | ecosystem: Host-associated > Plants > Roots > Rhizosphere > Soil ... | reverse complement strand
TACCGGTGACGCCGCCGCGGGCACCCGGGCTCCGGGTGCCCGCTCAGGACGGCGTCAGCGTCCAGCTCGCCTCATAGCTGTCCACCTGCAGGTAAGCCGGCCCGAGCACGTCCCGCTCCACCTGCAGGTCGCCGATCTGGTTGAGGATCAGGTCGCGGTTCTCCGGGGACATCACCCACAGCCCGATGCTGCCGCGGGTCTTCGCCGTGAAGTGGATGCGTGTCACGCCCGCCGGGAGCTTCAGCACCGCATCGCCGCGGCCTGCCGTCTCCTTGCCTGTCTCCGCTGTCGGGATGCTCCGGTGGTCCGCGATCGTTGCCGTCCAGGGGGCGTTCGCGTGGACCGTCACCCTCTTCGTCGGGCGGTCCGGGTACGTGTTCATCCACGTCGTGCCCTTGTACGCGCCGATCGCGTTGACCAGGCCGTGCTCGCCGCCGTCGGTGTCGATGATCACGTTGGACGTGCACTTCGCGCAGTCGAACGTGAAGAAGCCCACCTGGTCCGCCGGCCAGGTCGTCGCGAACTCGCCGCTGCCCGTGCCCGTGTGCGTCTCCGGCGGCACGTCACGAGGGACAGGCGGCGCCGTCGAAGCCGTCGATGGGGGCGCGAAGCCGGACTCCGCGACGATCGTGCCGTAGCCGGTCGACGGCGCGCACGCCGACGCCAGGACCAACACCAACAGGCCGGCCAGCCGGATTTTCATCATTTCCCCCTCAGTGATCTTTCGGCGCGCAGGCCACGAGCGTTACCCGAACGCGTGAATGCGCCCAGTGACCGCCGCTCGACCGTGTTGTAATCGCGCGGTCACCGTGTGGAGGGGGTCGGAATGCGCCGCTTGCTGGTCTTCGTGCTGTCGGTCACGACCGTCGCCTCGCTGGTGACGCCGGCGAGCGCGGCCGAGCGCACCCAGCTCGTCCCCGGCTTCGGCGCCTACGCGCGCTTGATCCGGCTGGAACACGGCCGCGGGCGCATCATCGCCACCCTGACCAGCGAAGACGCCGACGGCAAGTACGCGCCGGTCCTGGAGAGCACCGACGAAGGCGAGTCGTTCCACCAGATCGGCGAGATCCGCGACCCCGACGGCCGGTACGGCATGTGCTGCGGCACCGTCTACGAGCTGCCGGAACGCGTCGGGAAGCTCCGCGCGGGCACGCTGCTGTGGGCCGCGTCCTACCGGCAGGACGCGGGGCCGCAGCGTCGCCTCGGGATCCGGGTCTGGGCCAGCCGGGACGGCGGCCGCTCGTGGACCTTCCTGTCCGAAGCCGCGCGCTCGCACAACATCGACGGGATCTGGGAGCCCGAGTTCACCGTCGACGCCGGCGGCACGCTCTGGCTCCACTTCGCCGACGAGACGCAGGCGCCGAAGTACGCGCAGGTGCTCAACCGGGTCGCCTCCACCGACGGTGTGACCTGGGGCACCAAGCAGCTCACCATGGCGATCCCGCCGGACCGCGTCCGGCCGGGGATGCCGATCATCCGGCGGCTGCCCGACGGCCGCTACTACTTCGCCTACGAGATCTGCAACTACCGCGACCGCTACTGCGACCCGTACTTCAAGATCTCCGCGGACGGCGCCAACTGGGGGGATCCCGCCGACCCCGGCACCCGCGTCGACACCGCGAACGGCAACTACTTCCAGCACGCCCAGACCGTCACGCTGTTCCCCGGCGGCCCGAACGGGGTGCGGATCGTCATGGTCGGGCAGATCTACACCAACGCGAAGGGGGTGCCGCAGCCGCAGAACGGCCAGGTGCTGCTCGCCAACGACGACTTCGGCGCCGGCCACTGGTACGAACTGCCCGCTCCCGTGCACATCACCGGCATCCGCAACCACTTCTGCCCCAACTACTCCTCGACGCTGCTGCCGGTCGACGACGGCCGGAACGTGCTTGAGATCGCCACCGAGGACGACGCCGGCTGCAAGGCCTACTTCGGTAAGGGATCCGCCTTCGAGTGACCACCCGTAGGGTGGGGTGGTCGCAGCCGTGGGTTAGGGAGGCAGTCCATGAAGGGCATCGTGCTGGCCGGAGGCAGCGGGACGCGCCTGCACCCGATCACCCAGGCGGTGTCCAAGCAGCTGCTGCCGGTCTACGACAAGCCGATGGTCTACTACCCGATCTCGGTGCTGATGCTGGCCGGGATCCGCGAGATCCTCGTCATCTCCACCCCCACCGACCTGCCGATGTTCCGCAGGCTGCTGGGCAACGGCGACCAGTTCGGCGTCTCGTTCTCCTACGCCGAGCAGCCCAGCCCGAACGGGCTGGCCGAAGCGTTCGTGATCGGCGCGGACTTCATCGGCGGCGACGACGTGGCGCTGGTCCTCGGCGACAACATCTTCTACGGCCAGGGCTTCTCCGGCCGCCTCCAGCAGGCCGTGCGCGAGCTCGACGGCTGCGTCCTGTTCGGCTACCCGGTCAAGGACCCCGAACGCTACGGCGTCGGCGAGGTCGACGAAACGGGCAAGCTGCTCACCATCGAGGAGAAGCCGCTCAAGCCGCGCTCCAACAAGGCGATCACCGGCCTGTACTTCTACGACAACCAGGTCGTCGACATCGCGCACGCGCTGAAGCCGTCGGCGCGCGGTGAGCTCGAGATCACCGATGTCAACCTCACCTACCTGCGCCAGGACCGCGCCACGCTGGTCGAGCTCAGCCGCGGGTTCGCCTGGCTCGACACCGGCACGCACGACTCGCTGCTCGAAGCCGGCCAGTTCGTGCAGGTGCTGGAGCACCGCACCGGCGTGCGCATCGCCTGTCTCGAGGAGATCGCGTTGCGCATGGGCTTCATCGACGCCGACGAGTGCTACGCGCTGGGCGAGAAGCTGGCCAAGTCCGGCTACGGCGACTACGTGAAGGCCGTCGCCGTGGCGGCGGGCGCGTCGGCCTAGAACCGGCGGCGGGCCATTTCCTCGAGCCGCGCGATGCGGTCGGAGATCGGCGGGTGGGTCGAGAACAGCTTGCTCAGTCCCTCGCCGGGGCGGAACGGGTTCGCGATCATCAGGTGCGACTGCGACACCAGCTGCGGTTCGGCGACCAGCGGCCGCGCCCGTGTCCCGGCGTCCAGCTTCCGCAGCGCCGAGGCCAGGCCCAGCGGGTCGCCGGTCAGCTCGGCGCCGGACGCGTCGGCCTGGTACTCCCGCGACCGGCTCACGCCCATCCGGATGACGGCGGCCGCGATCGGCCCGACGAAGATCAGCAGCAGGCTGAGCAGGGGGTTCCCGTCGCGGTTGCTGTTGCCGAAGAACAGCGCGATGTTCGCGAGCACGCTGATCACGCTGGCCAGCGCGCCGGCGACGCAGGAGATCAGGATGTCGCGGTTGTAGACGTGTGACAGCTCGTGGCCGAGCACGGCCCGCAGCTCGCGCTCGTCGAGCAGCTCGAGGATGCCGGTGGTGCAGCAGACCGCCGCGTGCCGCGGGTTGCGGCCGGTCGCGAACGCGTTGGGCGCGACCGTCGGGCTGATGTACAGCTGCGGCATCGGCTGCCGGGCCACCTGGGCGAGCTCGCGCACGATCCGGTACATCGCGGGTTGCTCGACCTCCGAAACCGGCCGCGCCCGCATCGCGCGCAGCGCCAGCTTGTCGGAGTTGAAGTAGGCGAACGCGTTCATCCCGAGGGCCACGAGGAGGCCGATCACCAGCGCGCCGCGGCCGAAGAGCCCGCTGATCGCGATGATGATCGCCGACAGCAGGCCGAGCAGCATCGCCGTCTTGAGTCCGTTCTGGTGCCCGTGCATCCGCTCGCCTCCGTCCGCCTGTCCCGAGTGGGTTTACCCAGTGGAAACAACGCGATCGGGGGACGCGAAGTTCCTTCACGTGGCGATGGCGCGGGTTACGCTCGGACCGCGAGTTGATCAGGAGCGGAGGCGCCGATGCCAGGTCGCCGGCTACCCCGGAGGACCCTGTTCGCCCTGGTCACGGCGGGCGCCGGGGCCCTCGTCGTGCCCGGGACGGCGCGCGCCGAGGACGTCCGGTCGGTCGACGTCGGCGGGGCGCCGTCCGGGGTCGCGGTGAACCCTGTCACCGGCCTCGGGTACGTCACCGACGCCCAGGCCGGGACGGTCACGGTGGTGGACCCGCGGAGCGCGTCGGTCGACGGCGTGATCCACGTCGGCGGCGAACCCGGCGATGTCGCGGTCGACCCGAAGGCCGGCCGGATCTACGTCGCGAACCCGCCGGCGGGCACCGTGGTGGTGCTCGACGGGCAGACCCACGACCTGGTGAGCGTGGTCGGCGCGGGGGCGGGCGCCTCGGCGCTGGCGGTCGACGAGCAGGCGAACCGCGTCTACGCGGCCAGCGGCGAGACCGGCACGCTCGCCGTGCTCGACGGCGTGAGCTGCACCTTGACGGCGCTCGTGCCGGGGCCGAAGCCGGGCCTCGCCGGGATCGGCGTCGACCCCGGCCGCAAGCTGGCCTACTGCGCGAGCACCGCCACCGACTCGGTTGAGGTGTTCTCGATCGACAGCGGGAAGTTCGTCGCTTCGGTGAAGGTCGGGCGCAACCCGACCGGCGTCGCGGTGCACCACGCGAGCGGCACGGTGTACGTCGCGAACTCCGGCATCCACCACATGTCCATTGTGGACGCCGCCACGCGCACCGAGCGCAGGACCGTGCTGCTGCGCAGCGAATCCTCGGCGCTGGCCGTGCACCAGGGCACGAACACGGTGTACACCAACGGTGGCCAGAACGGGCTCGCGCGCGTCGACGGCACGGCGGGCACGCTGAGCGGCGAGCTGTCGCTGGGCGTCAACCCCGGCGACGTCGCCGTCGACCAGCGCTCGCGCACGGTGTGGGTCACCGACCCCCTGCACGGCCGGGTCTCCCTGATCCGCGACTTCTGACCGGGCTCCGGCGCGTTCAGCCGTCCTTGGCGACCACCCGGGTCAGCGCCGCGACGCCGATCCCGGCCGCCGCCACCACGATGCCCACGACCAGCCAGCCCACCAGCGCCAGCACCACTCCGGTGACCGCGAAGAGCGCGAATTCCAGCAGGAAGCGGGCCGGTTCCGGGAGGCGGCGGCGCGCCCGCGGGGCGATGAACAGGCCCCAGAGCGCGGCGGCCGTGACCGGCAGCAGGACGGCGTCGACGACCGCCAGCGCCACTCCGCTGCCGAGCTGGGTCCCGGCCAGCGCCAAGCCGCCCAGCAGCGCCAGCTCGGTCAGGAAGCGAACCGTCAGCACCACGCCCGTGAACCCGCTGAGACGGTGAGTCGGCTCCGAAGTCATCCGGCCAGCCTAGGAGGAGGTCCACTGTGGACGTTACGGGTCCGCGCGAGTACGCTTGGTGATCCCTGCCACAGTTGGGCCATTCAGGTTGCGGTTCCGAATCGGTCCACCTGCGGCTCCCGGTCGTTGTAACGACCTCCCGGCGCCGGTCGACGTGTTGGATGCACATCGCGACCGCGAGCCAAGGAGCCTGGTAGATGACCACATGTCGACTCTGCGGTTCGACAAACACGGCCAGTGTCGTCGACCTCGGCGCGACTCCCCCGTGTGAGCGATTTTTGACGGCGGAGCAGCTCGACGAGCCCGAAGCCACCTTCCCGCTCCACCTGAAGGTCTGCACCGACTGCTGGCTCGCCCAGATCCCGCCGCTGATCGACCCCGACGACACCTTCACCGAATACGCGTACTTCTCGTCCTTCTCGACGTCGTGGGTCGAGCACGCGAAACGTTTCGTCGACGGCGCGGTCGAGCGGCTCGGGCTCGGCGAGAAGTCGTTCGTCGTCGAGGTGGCGAGCAACGACGGATACCTGCTCAAGCACGTCGTCGGGCACGGGATCCGGTGTCTGGGCGTGGAACCTTCGGTGAACGTCGGACAGGCGGCGCGTGACGCCGGCGTGCCCACCCTGACGGCTTTCCTCTCCGAGGAAACCGGTCTGAAGGTGCGCGAAGAGCACGGGCCGGCCGACCTCGTCGCCGCGAACAACGTCTACGCGCACATCCCCGACGTCCTCGGCTTCACCAAGGGCCTCCGGGCCCTGGTCGCGGACGACGGCTGGGTCTCCATCGAGGTCCAGCACCTGCTCACGCTGATCGAAAAGAACCAGTACGACACGATCTACCACGAGCACTTCCAGTACTACACGGTCGAATCCGCGCGCCGGGCCCTGGCGACCGGCGGGCTGACCGTGGTCGACGTCGAACTGCTGCCGACGCACGGCGGGTCGATCCGGCTGTGGGCGCGTCCGGCCGAGGTGGCCGGCGAGCCCAGCGAGCGGATGACCGACGTGCTGGAGCGCGAGAAGTCCGCCGGGCTGCACGAGCTGTCCGGGTACACCGAGTTCGCCGAGCGCGTCACCCGCGTGCGGCTGGACCTGCTGAAGTTCCTCATCGAGGCGCGCAACGACGGGAAGACCGTCGTCGGGTACGGCGCCCCGGGCAAGGGCAACACCCTGCTGAACCACTGCGGCATCCGGACGGACCTGCTGCAGTACACGGTCGACCGCAACCCGTACAAGCACGGCCGGTTCACCCCGGGCACCCGGATCCCGGTGCTGCCGCCGGAGCGGATCGAAACCGATCGGCCCGACTACGTGCTCGTCCTCCCGTGGAACCTCCGGGAGGAACTGACCGAACAGCTCTCCTACATCGGGGCGTGGGGCGGAAAGCTCGTGTTCCCGATCCCCCACCTGGAAATCGTCGAGGTGCAGTGAAGTGAAGGTCGTCCTCTTCTGCGGTGGCTACGGGATGCGGATGCGCAACGGCGCGGCCGACGACGTCCCGAAGCCGATGGCGATGGTCGGTCCGAGACCGCTCATCTGGCACGTGATGCGCTACTACGCGCATTTCGGCCACACCGAATTCATCCTGTGCCTCGGCTACGGCGCGGCGCACATCAAGAACTTCTTCCTGAACTACCAGGAAACCATTTCCAACGACTTCGTGCTGCGCAACGGCCAGGCGGAGCTGCTCTCGACCGACATCGCCGACTGGACGATCACCTTCGTGCAGACCGGCATCGAGTCGCCGATCGGTGAGCGCCTGCGCCGCGTCCGCGACTACCTCGACGGCGACGAAATGTTCCTCGCGAACTACGCCGACGTCCTTTCCGACGTCCCGCTGCCCGACATGATCGAGCGATTCTCGAACACCGACGCGGGCGCGTCGATGATGGTCGTGCCGCCGCAGTCGTCGTTCCACTGCGTCGAGATGGACGAGGGCGGCATGGTCGGCTCGATCACCGCGGTCAGCGAAATGCCGCTGTGGGAGAACGGCGGGTACTTCGTGCTCCGACAGGAAGTGTTCGATCACATCCCGGAGAACGGCGACCTGGTCGCCGACGGCTGCGGTGAGCTGGCCAAGCGCGGCCGCCTCCTGGCCTACCCGTACCGCGGGTTCTGGAAGCCGACCGACACGGTCAAGGAGCGCGCGGCGCTCGACGACGCCTACACGCGCGGCAAGAAGCCCTGGGCGCTCTGGGAGCAGCCCGTCGCGAGCACCGCGTGATCGGGCTCCGGCCGGAACGGCTCGGCAGCGTCGTCGCACTCGGCGCGCACTGCGACGACATCGCGATCGGCGCCGGTGGCACGCTGCTGACGCTGTGCGCCTCCCGGCCCGGCCTGCGGGTCGACGCCCTGATCCTCTCCGGCGGCGGCACCGACCGCGAGGACGAGGAGCGGGCGGCGCTGGCGGCCTTCTGCCCCGGCGCCGAAGTCGACGTCACGGTGCTGAAACTGCGCGACGGGCGCTTCCCGGCCCACTGGGAGGAGGCCAAGAACGCCCTGGAAGACCTGCGGCGGCGGACCGGCCCGGACCTCATCCTGGCCCCGCGCACCGACGACGCGCACCAGGACCACCGCGGGCTGGCGAAGCTGGTGCCGACGGCGTTCCGCGACCACCTGACGCTCGGCTACGAGATCGTCAAGTGGGACGGCGACCTCGGCAGCCCGTCGGTGTACCAGCCGCTGTCCGACGAGCTCGCGGAGGAGAAGGTCCGGCTGCTGCAGGCGCACTACGCGTCGCAGCGGCACCGGCCCTGGTACGACCGCGAGGCCTTCCTCGGGCTGGCCCGCATCCGCGGGATCGAAGCCGCCGCGAAGTACGCCGAAGCGTTTTTCGTCAAGAAACTCACTCTCGATCTGAAGGGCTGAATCCGATGCGGGTGTTGCTGACGGGGCACAAGGGTTATCTGGGGACGGTGATGGCCCCGGTGCTCGCCGCCGCCGGCCACGAAGTCACCGGCCTTGACTCCGGGCTGTTCGAGGACTGCCTGCTCGGGCCCGCCCCCGCCGACCCGGCCGGGCACGTCGTCGACCTGAGGGACGTCTCTTCGGAGCACGTCACCGGTTTCGACGCGGTCATCCACCTGGCCGCGCTGTCGAACGACCCGCTGGGCTCGCTCGCGCCGGAGCTGACCTACGACATCAACCACCACGCGTCGGTGAAGCTCGCGAAGCTGGCGAAGGACGCCGGCGTCAAGCGGTACCTCTACGCGTCGACCTGCTCGGTGTACGGCGCGGGCGGCGACAACCTCGTCGACGAGGACGCGCCGCTGCGCCCGGTGACGCCGTACGCGGAGTCGAAGGTCCGCGTCGAGGCCGACGTCCACGAGCTCGCCGACGACGACTTCACACCGGTGTACATGCGCAACGCGACCGCGTTCGGCTACTCGCCCCGCCTGCGCGGCGACATCGTGCTGAACAACCTGACCGCGCACGCCCACCTGTCCGGCGAGGTCCTGGTGCTGTCGGACGGCACGCCGTGGCGGCCGCTGGTGCACGCCCAGGACATCGCGCGCGCGTTTGCGGCGGCCCTGACGGCGCCGAAGGAGGCCGTGCACAACAAGGCCTTCAACATCGGCACCGAGGAGAACAACGTCACCGTCGCCGAGATCGCCCAGGAGGTCGTCGAGGCCGTGCCGGGCTCGACGCTGAACATCACCGGCGAGGCGGGCGCCGATCCGCGCTCCTACCGCGTCGACTTCTCCCGCTTCCGCGCGGCGATCCCCGGCTTCACCTGCGATTGGTCGGTCAAGGACGGCGCCGTCGAGCTCATCGAGGCCTACCGCAAGTTCGGGCTCACCCGGGAGTCGTTCCAGCAGCTGTTCACCCGGCTGGCCTGGCTGAAGAGCGAGGGCGAAGCCGGCCGCGTCGACACCACCATGCGGCGGAAGTAGTGGCGGGCCCGCAGCTGCGGACCGGGGCGGAACTGCACGCCCTGGTCGAGCGGCTGTACCCGATCTGCCGCAGCATCACCGGCGACGGCGTGCGGCAGACGTTGGACATCATCGGCGAGCACATCTCGCTCGAGCGGCACGAGGTCCCGACCGGCACGGCGGTGCTGGACTGGACGATCCCGCAGGAATGGAACATCCGGGACGCGTACGTGGCTGCCCCTGACGGCTCGCGCGTCATCGATTTCCAGGAGCTGAACCTGCACGTCGTCGGGTACAGCGTCCCGGTGTCGCGGCGGATGCCGCTGAGCGAGCTGCGGGAGCACCTGCACACGCTGCCGGACCAGCCGTCGTGGGTGCCCTACCGGACCAGCTACTACGCCCCGACCTGGGGATTCTGCCTCGCGCAGGAGAAGCTCGACGCGCTGCCCGACGGCGACTACGACGTCGTCATCGACTCGACCCTGGCCGACGGTTCGCTGACGTACGCCGAGCACGTCGTCCCGGGGCGCGTCACCGACGAGGTCATCGTGTCCTGCCACGTGTGCCACCCGTCGCTGGCCAACGACAACCTCGCGGGCATCGCCGTGGCCATCTCGCTGGCCCAGCAGCTGGCTGAGTCGCAGCCGCACTACACGTACCGGTTCCTGTTCATGCCCGGGACGATCGGCTCGATCACCTGGCTGGCCCGCAACGCCTCCCGGATCGAGAAGGTGCGTCACGGGCTGGTGCTGGCGTGCGCGGGCGACCCGGGCTCGTTGACGTACAAGAAGTCCCGCCGCGACGACGCCGAGATCGACCGGGTCATGCAGCACGTGCTGCGGTCGCGGGAACATCGAGTTGTCGACTTCTCGCCGTACGGCTACGACGAGCGCCAGTTCTGCTCGCCGGGCTTCAACCTCGGCGTCGGCTCGCTGACGCGCACGCCGTACGCGGGCTACCCCGAGTACCACACCTCCGCCGACAACCCGGGTTTCGTGTCGCCCGCGGCCATGGAGGACACGCTCGGTGCGTTGAAGGACGCGTTCGGCGTCCTCGACCGCAACCGCCGGTACGTCAACCTCAGCCCGTACGGCGAGCCGCAGCTCGGCAAGCGCGGGCTGTACGACTCCCTCGGCGGCCGCAGCGACGCCAAGCAGGCCCAGATGGCGATGCTGTGGGTGCTCAACCTCTCCGACGGTTCGCACAGCCTGCTCGACATCGCCGAGCGCGCCGGGCTCCCCTTCGAGATCGTCGACGTCGCGGCCCGTGCCCTGCACGACGCCGGCCTGGTCAAGGAGTGAGCGACGTGGCCAACCATCGCCGTGCGCCGCGCTCGATCTTCCGATCGGGCGCGGTTCGCGCGATGGCCGGACGGTTGAGCTGGGGCCTCGGCGACCAGGCCGTGTCCAGCCTGACCAACTTCGCCGTCGGGCTGTACGTGGCCCGCTCGCTCGGCACGTTCGCGTTCGGCATCTTCAGCCTCGCCTGGGTCACCTACGGCGTGGTGCTCAACATCTCCCGCGGCCTCGCCACCGACCCGCTGATGGTGCGGTTCAGCGCCGTACCGGAGGACCGGTGGCGCACGGGCGTGGCCAGCGCGTCCGGCACCGCGATCGGCGTCGGCTGCGCGACCGGGCTGGTCAGCCTCGTGGCCGGGCTGGCCGCGGGAGGCCCGCTCGGCAACGCGTTCGTCGCGCTCGCCGTGGTGTTGCCGGGCCTGCTGCTGCAGGACGCCTGGCGCTTCGCGTTCTTCGCGCGCGGCGCGGGCAAGAAGGCGTTCGTCAACGACTGCGTCTGGGGCGTGGCCCTGCTCCCGGCGCTCTACGTCGCCGCGCAGATCCACACGGTCGTCGCGTTCGTGCTGGCCTGGGGCCTTTCCGGCGCGGTCGCGGCCCTGTACGGCGGGTTCCAGACGAGGATCCTCCCGCACCCGCGCGAGATGCTCGGCTGGCTCCGGACGCAGCGCGACCTCAGCGTCCGGTACCTCGTCGAGAACGTCAGCAACAGCGGCGCGTCGCAGCTGCGCGCGTACGGCCTCGGCGCCATCGCCGGGATCACCGCCGTCGGCGCGGTCCGCGGCGCCGAACAGCTCCTCGGCCCGTTCCTGGCCCTGCTCATGGGGCTGTCCCTGGTCACCGTCGCCGAGGGCGCGCGGGTGCTTCAGCGGGCGCCGCACCGGCTGAAGCACTTCTGCATGATCCTCGGCGGCGGTCAAGCGGCCGCCGCGCTGTGCTGGGGCCTCGGCCTGCTCCTCCTCGTGCCCGACAGCGCCGGCCGCTGGGTGATGGGCTCGGTCTGGGACTCGTCGTCCCCGCTGATCCTCCCGGTGACCCTCGCCGTCGTCGGCGCGAGCTTCGCCACGGGCGCGGCCGCCGGCCTGCGCGCCCTCGGCGCAGCTCCCCGCAGTTTGCGGTCCCAGCTGATCGCCTCCCTGTTCTACGTCACCTTCGGCATCACCGGCGCGTTCCTCGGCGACGCGGCCGGCTCCGCGTGGGGCGTCGCGACGGCCACCCTCAGCGGATCCGTCGTCTGGTGGTTCCAGCTGCGCCTGGGACTGCGCGACTACGTCCCGCCGGGCGCCGACGAGCCCACCGTGGTGTTCGAGCCGATCAAAGAGCCGATCAAGGAATGAGGACTCCATGACCACCGTCCCGCGGCTGAGCCTCGGCCTCCCGGTGTACAACGGCGAGGAGTACCTCGCCGAGTCGCTGGACGCCCTGCTCGGCCAGACCTTCGAGGACTTCGAGCTGATCATCTCGGACAACGCCTCGACCGACGGCACCGACGAGATCTGCCGCCGCTACGCCGAGAAGGACTCCCGGATCCGCTACGTCCGCCAGCCGAAGAACATCGGCGCGACGCCGAACCACAACTTCGTGTTCGACGTCTCCCGCACCGAGCTGTTCAAGTGGGTCTCCCACGACGACCTCTACGCCCGCGACCTGCTCAAGCGGTGCGTCGAGGCCCTCGACGAGCGTCCGGACATCATCCTCGCCCACTGCGACCAGGCGATCATCGACGGCGACGGCCGCATCGTCCAGCCGCTCGAGTACACGCTGAACACCGGCTCCCGCCACGCGCCGGACCGCTTCCGCAGCATCCTGTTCGAGCCGGGCGGCGACGACTTCTACGGCGTCATCCGCGCCGACGTCCTCCGCTGCGTCAAGCCGCTCGACAGCTACCACCACGCCGACCGGACGTACTCGGCCGAGATGGCCCTGCACGGCCCCTTCTACCAGGTGCCCGAGCTGCTCTACTTCCGCCGCGACCACCCCGGCCGCGCGGAACGGGCCAACCCGACCATCCGGAGCCGGTGCGCGAATCTGGACCCGCGGCGCGCGAACCGGCTCCGGAATCCCACCGTCCGCCTGCTCGGCGAGTACATCTACGGGTTCGCGGACCTGATCCGGCGCGCCCCGATCTCGGCCGCCGACAAGCGCGAGTGCTTCGGGCACCTCGGCGCCTGGCTGACCAACCGCGCCCGCTCCGGCCACGGTGAGCGCGTCGAGGACCGCGCGCCGACCGCCTCGGACGTCGCCACGGTCAACGAGATCGTGGCCGGCCGCGAAGGCAGGCTCGCGTGAAGCGTCCGCCCCGCGTCGGCGTGTTCGGCCTGCTCGGCTCGGGGAACCTCGGCAACGACGGTTCCCTCGAAGCCGTGCTCGGCTACCTGCGCGCCGAGTACCCGGACGCGGCGCTGAGCGCCCTGGTCGGCGGCCCGGAGCTCGTCCGCGAGCGGTACGGCCTCGACGCTACGCCGCTGCACTGGAACCAGTCCGAGTACGAGACGGCGTCCGGCCTGCGCTCGATCGTCCTCAAGGGACTCGGCAAGCTGGTCGACATCGGCCGCACGGCCGCCTGGGTCCGGAAGCAGGACGTCGTCATCGTGCCCGGCATGGGCGTCCTCGAAGCGACGCTGCCGCTGCGACCCTGGGGTTTCCCGTATTCGCTCTTCCTCCTCTCCGCCACCGGGCGCCTCTTCGGCACCAAGGTGGCGCTCGTCTGCGTCGGCGCCAACGAGATCAGCGCCCGGGCCACGCGGACCCTGGTCCGCTGGTCCGGCCGGCTCGCCGCCTACCGCTCCTACCGCGACGACATCTCACGCGACGCCATGCGCGCCATGGGCGTCGACACGAGTGCCGACCAGGTCTATCCCGACCTCGCGTTCTCCCTCCCCACTCCGGCCGCCGCCGGCAAGCCGGGCACCGTCGGTGTCGGCGTGATGGCCTACTACGGCGGCAACGACGACCGCGCCGACGCCGACCGCATCTACCGCCACTACGTGGACACGATGAACCGTTTCGTCGCGTGGCTCGTTGACCAGGACAGACCCGTCCGGCTGTTCATCGGCGACCGGATCGACCGGCAGGTCGTCGACGAGATCATCGAGAAAACCGCTTCCCCGCTGGTGACGGCGGCTCCGGCGGAGACCCTGGACGAGCTGATGCACGAGATGGCCGAGGCGGACAGCGTGGTGGCCACGCGCTACCACAACGTGCTCTGCGCCCTGAAGGTCGCGAAACCGACCGTGGCGATCGGCTACGCACCGAAGAACGACGTCCTGATGGCGGAGATGGGCCTCGATGGCTTCACCCAGCGGGCGAAGACCGTCGGCTTCGACCGGCTCGTCGAGCAGTTCACCGAACTCGAGAACCGCTCGGCCGAACTGCGCCAGCGGCTCCAGGAACGGAACGAGATGAACGCGCAACGGCTCAAGGACCAGTTCGCCGCCCTTTCGGCGGCCCTCTTCGGGGGTGGGCGATGAAGGCCATTCCGGTCCCCGAGATCGACGGGGCGTATCTGTTCGAACCCGCACCGCACGCGGACCAGCGCGGCTTCTTCAGCCGGACGTTCGACCGCGACGTCGTCGCGTCGGTCGGCATCGACCCGGACGGCTTCGCCCAGGACAGCCTTTCCCGCTCTCGCAAGGGCGTCGTCCGCGGCATGCACCTGCGCGGCGGGGCCGGCGAATCGAAACTGGTCCGGTGTTCGCACGGCGCGATCTTCGACGTCGTGGTGGATCTCCGACCGGATTCGCCGACATACCGGAATGTGAAAACCTTCGAACTCTCCGGTGACACCCAGGTTTCTTTGTACATCCCGGCGGGGTGCGCGCACGGATTCCAGTCACTCACCGATCCCTCTGACGTTTCGTACCGTATCGATCGGGCGCACGATCCTGAAGAGGACATTACGATTTCGTACAAAGACCCTGAATTGGACATTTCGTGGCCACTGTCGGTCACAATGGTCAGTGACCGGGACGAACGGGCGCCGTCTCTCGGAGAGGCGTTGAAACCAACGAGGTGAGCCACGACATGGGAACGAACCTGCCCCGCTCCACGAAGGCGGACGAGCGGCTGCACCGGGTCATCCCCGGCGGTGCGCACACCTACGCCAAGGGCTCGGACCAGTATCCCGAAGGGATGGCCCCGGTCATCTCGCACGGCCGCGGCGGGCACGTCTGGGACGTCGACGGCAACGAGTACGTCGAGTACGGCGCCGGACTGAGAGCGGTCAGCCTCGGCCACGCCCACCCGCGGGTGATCGAAGCGGTGCGCGGCGAACTCGAAAAGGGCAGCAACTTCATCCGCCCGTCGATCATCGAGGCCGAGGCCGCCGAGCGGTTCCTCGAGAACGTGCCGACGGCCGACATGGTGAAGTTCACCAAGAACGGCTCCGACGCGACGACGGCCGCGGTCCGCCTGGCCCGCGCCGCCACCGGCCGCAAGCTCGTCGCCAAGTGCGCCGATCACGCCTTCTTCTCCACCGACGACTGGTTCATCGGCACCACGCCGATGAACGCGGGCATCCCGGACGAGACGACGGAAGCGGTGGTGTCCTTCCCTTACGGCGACCTGCAGGCCGCGGAGGAGCTGCTGCAGCGCCACGAGGGCGAGATCGCGTGCATGATCCTGGAGGCGGCCGCGGCGGTCGAACCGCCGCCGGGGTACCTGCAGGGGCTGCGGGAGCTCACCACCCGGCACGGCGTCGTCCTGATCTTCGACGAAATGATCACCGGCTTCCGGTGGTCCGCCCACGGCGCACAGGGCCTCTACGGCGTCACCCCCGACCTCTCGACGTTCGGCAAGGCGCTCGGCAACGGCTTCGCGGTGTCGGCGCTGGCGGGCAAGCGGGAGCTGATGGAGATCGGCGGCCTGCGCACCGGCCGCGAGCGGGTGTTCCTGCTCTCCACCACCCACGGCGCCGAGACCCACTCGCTGGCCGCCGCGATGGCGGTCATGGACGTCTACCGCGAAGAAGACGTCATCGGCCGCATGCACGCCCTCGGCGACCGGCTCGCCGCCGGCGTCCGCGAGGTGGCAGCCGGGATCGGTGTCGAGGACCACGTGGTCGTCCGCGGCCGGGCCAGCAACCTGGTCTTCGGCACGCTCGACGAGCAGCTCAAGCCGTCCCAGCCGTACCGGACGCTGTTCCTGCGCGAGCTGATCAGCGGTGGCGTGCTCGGACCGTCCTTCGTGGTCAGTGCCGCGCTCACCGAGGCGGACATCGACAAGACCATCGACGTCGTCGCCCAGGCCTGCACGGTCTACCGGAAGGCCCTCGACGCGAACGACCCGGCGCCGTGGATGGGCGGGCGCCCGGTGCAGCCCGTGTTCCGCAAGTTCGCCTGATCCCCGCACGGGCGGGCCGGATTCACCCGTTGGGTCCGATGAGGACACTTGAGGGTGACTGTTTTCCGGCCCGTTCGTGCGTAGCTTCCTGCCATGGGCAGATCTCGTGCGGTTCTCGTTGCTGCTTGCTCGCTCCTGATCGCCGTGGCGTGCCCGGCGGTCGCGCGCGCCGCCGACCGGCCCGGGCCGGTGTGCGGGCAGCAGCCGGCCGAGTACGAGCAACCACCCTCCGGAGCCGTCACCGTCGATCCGGGCGTCGACGGTGACCTCTCGGCCAAGACGGCGGCGCACCCGGCGGGCACGACGTTCTGGCTCCGGCCCGGCACCCACACGCTCGGCCGTGACGAGTTCGGCCAGGTCGCCCCCAAGGACGGCGACGTGTACCTCGGCGCGCCGGGCGCGATCGTCGACGGGCGCGGCGTCAACCGCGCGGCCTTCACCCAGCGGGCCCGCAACGTGCAGATCCGCGGCCTCACCGTCCGCGGGTTCGCCGCACTCCAGGACCAGGGCGTGGTCAACCACGACTCCGGCGACGGCTGGCTCGTCGAAAACACCACCATCGAGGACAACGCGGGCGCGGGACTGATGGCCGGCGCCGGCCAGGTCGTGCGGCACAGCTGCCTGCGCAACAACGGCCAATACGGGCTCAACGCCTACCAGGCCGGCGACGGCATCACCGGGCTCGTGCTGGAGGGCAACGAGATCACCGGCAACAACACCGGCGACTGGGAGGCCAAGGTGCCGGGCTGCGGGTGCAGCGGCGGCGCCAAGTTCTGGGCCGTGAACGGGGCCGACGTCCGCGGCAACTGGGTCCACGGCAACCACGGCGCCGGGCTGTGGGCGGACACGAACAACAACGACTTCCTCGTCGAGGACAACCTGTTCGAGGACAACGACGCCGAGGCGCTGTTCTACGAGACCAGCTACAACCTGGCGCTGCGCGGCAACACGTTCCGCCGCAACACCCTGGTGCAGGGCCGCGCGTTCGCCTCGCGCGGTGACAACTTCCCGGTGGCGACGGTGTACCTCTCGGAATCGGGCGGCGATCCGCGGGTGCCGGCGCGGACGTCGGCCGTCGACATCAGCGGGAACACGTTCGAGGACAACTGGGCCGGGATCACGTTGTGGGAGAACGCCGACCGCTTCTGCAACAGCCCGGCGAACACATCCACGGGCTACTGCACCAAGACGGCGGAGAAGTCTTCGTGCACCGCGGGCAGGATCGAGAAAACCCCGGCGTACGACGACTGCCGCTGGAAGACGCAGCGCGTGGAAGTCCACGGGAACACCTTCCGGTTCGACGCCGGCCGGGTCGGCTGCACGAGCCTGTGCGGGCGGATGGCCCTGCTCTCGAACTTCGGGACGTTCCCGGACTGGTCGCCCTACAAGGGAACCGTGGTCCAGGAGGCCGTCACCTTCCGGCAGGCCAACCGCTGGCACGACAACTCGTATGCGGGGCCGTGGACCTTCGTCGTGCATGACACCTCCAAGACGGTCGACGCGGCAGGCTGGCAGGTAAAGCCCTACTCGCAGGACGCGTGCTCTTCGTTCACCGGCGGGAGTGCCGGCTGCTGAATCGAGCTTGCCGGCCGGGTCCGACAGTTTTCGCGACCACGTTCCTCCGCCTCGGAGATTTCCCTTGGCGGCAAAGGGAAAAGTCGCGAACGGAGAATTTCGGACAGTGCTCGTTTCACCCGTTCCAGCGATGGCGTTCGCACGGGTGTTCGGTACCGTCGAAGACATGGCAGCTCCGAACCCCCTGCGCCACCGGCCTTCTCAGGCCACGGTGAAGCGCGCACTCGGCTCACCCCGAAGACGCCCGGCGGGCAACCGCCGGTTCGAGAGAACGAGCAGAAGATCCTGGGCCGCACCGGTCAGCGGCGTGCCGGTGCCGTACGACCAGTCGAGATCGTCGGCCCGCAGCGCGATCCCGGCGAGGTCGGCGCCGAAGTACTTGACCTGCTTCGGTTTCATTGCGGCGAAGATGACTTCCAGGCGGTCCGGCGGAACCCGCCGGTCCAGCCGCAGCGCGGTCGTGATGTCCAGACCGTGGATCACATCGTGGCTCAGGGCACCCACGGCCCCGCCGCCCGGCGGCCGCCACGGGTGGTCGGCGTTGTCCCGCAGCGAGGAGACGAGCGCATCGCGGGAGAGTCCGGCGGCCTCGCGCCGGGCCACGCGGTCGGCCATGACGTTGAAGCGGCCACCGGACCTGAGCAGTTCCCACCCGAACCGGCCGGCGGAGAGCCGGAAGGGCATGGTCATGTGGGCGACGACCTCGCCCACCCGCCACCCGGCGCAGAGGGTGGGCGAGTCCCAACCGGACGGAGGCAGAGCACCGAGAAGCGCGGCCAGCTCCCGCCGCTCGGCGGCGATCATGTCCTGGATCATGGGGGTCTCCTTCAGAGGTAGGTCACCCCACCGACGAACGCCCCACACCGGGACCGACACTCACCGGAGACCGATCTCCCGGCCGAGACGGTCGCCGGAGCCGGCCCACCACCCCTCAGCGCCGGCCAGCTACCCGGCAACGCCGGCCCGTGGCCCGTCAAAGGCGGTCGGCGACCCGGTCCAGCAGCCAGGCAGTCGCCGGCACCGCCGCCAAAGCAGCGCAGAAACCCCCAAGAGCATCCGTCGGGTAGTGCGCGCCCAACGCCACCTCAGCCCACCCCATCGCCACCCCGGCAACCACTGCCAACCCCAGGGCGAGCGCCACCGCAGCCCCACGCCCGAGCTCCAGCCGGTCGGTCAGCAGCAGCGCGACGATCAGCGCGAGCGCCGTGGCCAGGGCCGTGTGCCCGCTCGGGTACGACAGGAACTCGCCGTGGATGGTGCGGCCGACGACCGGCTTCAGGACCGTCGTCACCGCAACCGTGACCACCACGCCGAGCACCGTCAGCACGGCCGTCCGGACCCGGTTGGCCAGGACGCACACCCCCGCCAGGAGCGCCACCAGGATCACCGACCCCACCGGCTCGCCGCCGAAGTCGAAGACCAGGGCGAGATAGCGCCACGGCGGCCGGACCCCGTCGATCGAGGGCAGGATCGCCCCGTCGAGCCCGGTCAGGCCCGAGTCGTGGAAGTGGAGGATGCCGAGCGCCACGAGGACCGCCGTCGCGAGCGCCGCCGACATCGCCAGCGGCGTGCGCAGCACCGGCGGCAGGGCCGCGGGCGCCGTCCGGACCAGCTGCCTCACCCGGCGATCGCCGCCTCGTACCCGGCGATCAGCCGGTCGAGCCCGACCGCGGGCGTGAAGTCCTTTTCGTACCGGACCCTGGCCGCGTCGCCCATTTCGCGATTGCGGTCGCCGACGATCTCGCGAAGGCGGTCCGCAAGGGAGGCCGCGTCGTTCGGTGCGTGCAGGAGTCCCGTGACTCCGTCGTCGACCAGTTCGGGGAATGCTCCGTGCGCGGCCGCGACCGTCGGCACGCCGGCGGCCATCGCCTCGACCACCACCAGGCCGAAGGCCTCCAGCCACGTCGACGGCGCGACCACCGCGACCGCGTCGGCGGTCAGGGCCCGGCACTCGGCCTTGTTCTGGAGGCCGACGTACGAGACGTCGGTTCGTCCGGCCGCCCAGGCTGCGACCTCGTCCTGCATCGGGCCGGTGCCGGCGATGACCAGCGGAACGCCCAGGGCACCGCCGAGGCGTTCCCAGGCCCGCGTCAAAAGGCCGACTCCCTTTTCCTCGGTGACGCGGCCGAGGAAAAGCACGTGCTTGCCACCGCCGGTGCGGCGGACGCCGGGGTCGGTGACGAAGTTGTGCTTCACCGCCATCCGCTCGCCGGGCATGCCGGCCGACACGAGGAGGTCACGTTGGGCCGCCGAAATGCAGAAGAACCGGGAAACGCCCGTCCACCACCGGCGCCGGTTCGCGACCATGCTCGCCGCCATTGGCAGCGTGGCCGCGGTCGAACCGCGGTAGCAGCCGTGCTTCACCGCCGGCAGCGGTGAGCCGCCGACGCAGTCGGTGCAGATGCGGCCGTCGCGGTGGAGGGTGCCGGGTGGGCAGACCATCGTGTAGTTGTGCAGCGTCGCGACAGCGGGGACCCCCGCGTCCGCGCACGCGGCGACCACCGAGGGCGACAGCAGCGGAAACGTGTTGTGGATGTGCACGACGTCCGGGCGCGAGGCTCGCAGCCGGGCGGCGAGCTCCTTCCGGACCGCCGGGTTCCACGGCACCATCAGCGGCACCGCGGCCTTGCGGGGCAACGGCATCGCCGCGATGTCGTCGCTGCGGCGTTCGAACAACGACACCTGGTGACCGGCTTCGGCGAGCAGCGTCACTTCGGCGTCGACGACGTTGTTCTCGCCGCTCGGCTGCTCGGACCGGTACCGGTTGTGCACCACGAGCACCTTCACGCGCCTGCACCTCGCACGTCTGCCCCCTTCGCCGGGATGAATGCTTGTTCGTCGGACTGCGGCACCCCGCGGACCAGCAGCGACGCGGCGACCGCCAAGTGCAGCAGGTACGGCGACGCGTCGCCGAGACCCGCTTCGGTGTAGGAGGCCGAAATGCAATAGGTGATCAGGAAGATCGCGCACGCGCGAGCCAGCGACGGTGGCCGCAGCACGGCCACCACGACCAACGTGAGGAGGAAGCCCGCCACCAGCGCGATCCCGACGAAACCTTGCTCGTGGTAGATCGCGAGCCAACTGTTGTCGATCGGGAGGCCGTCGTACGACTTGTCCGTCAGCCCGACCCCGAAGATGTACTCCGCCGTCGACCGCGGGGCCTCCAGGAGTGCGTCCCACACCTTTGCGCGGCCGGTCAGGCTCGAGAAGTTGTCCGCGCTCTGCCCGCGGAGGAACCACGTCTGCAGCGCGCCGGCGAGCACCACGCCGGCCATGCCGCCGAGGCCGACCGTCCACGCGAACACCTTCCTCGCGCGGGCACTGGTCAGCAACATCGACAGGAAGGCCACCGCGAGGCCGGCGACGAGGCCGAGGGTCGCCGTGCGGGTGTGCGTGAGCATCAGCAGCCCCAGCACCGGCACGACGATCATCACCGCGCTGCGCCAGGTCGTGCGGCGCCCGAACCAGAGGAGGAGCGTCAGCCCGGCGATGATGGCCGCGTACTGGCCGATCTGCGGCGGGGTCAACGGCCAGACAGCGCCCGAGAGCCGGCCGCCGTACTCCTCCGGCATCGCGTTGCCGGGCGAGATCACCAGGCCGACCGCCACCGACGCGAGCACGACCGCATAGGTGCGGATGTGGTACCGGACGAAGCTGAACCCGCCGTCCCACCAGCGGGTCAGCAGCCAGAGCGTGGAGACGAACACCGTGAACCGGAAGCACCGGAACAGGGCGCCGAGGCCCTCCTGCAGGTCGGCGCTGGAGAGAATGCTCGTCCCGAGCAGTGCCGTCAGCAGCAGCAGGTACGCGCTCGGGCGGATCCGCAGGTGCTTGTTCAGGGCCAGCGCGATCACGAACGCCGTCATCAGCGAACCCATGGTGACCAGCTGGCTGACCGACCGCGGCAGCGGGAGGACGGTCTTCGCGCCGGTCGAGCCGAGCGTGTTGACGATCAGCAGCGCCCACGCCAGGCCCGCCCACTTCGGCGTCGAGGACGCGGGTTCCGGCGCGGCGTCGCCGCGGATGCCGGCCCGTCCGGTGTTCGCCGCCATGTCAGCCGCCACCCTGTGCGGTGAAGGTGCTTCCGCTGTCCTGCGAGTACGGCGCACCTTCCCACTCGCCGATCTCGAGGACGCGGTCGGCCGAGTAGACGACGAACGTCCACGGACCGGCGTAGCTGTTGTCGTGCCAGCGGTTGTCCTGCTTGAACGTGATGGCTTCCTGGACGTCGTCGCCGCGGTACGGCGACCAGTCCGGGTAGCTGCCGAAGTTCGACAGCAGGCCCATCCGGCCGCACGAGGCCTGGCAGCCCACCACAGCCGGGTCGAGGACGAACTTGTTGTCGTGGATGTCGACGTGCTGAGTCTTCCAGCGGCAGTCGGCCAGGAGCGCACCGCTGGTGATCTCCGGGGCCGCGCACTGCTTGACGGCGGGCACCAGCCGGGTGCAGTCGCCCGAGGAGGTGTTGGCCGGGCTGTTGCAGAACCGGTCGGCGTTCTCCCACAGCGTGATCCCGGACCAGTTGTTCTCCAGGTAGTTGCGGGAGATCTCGATCTTCGCGGTGCGGGCCTTGATCCGCGGCTCGCCGCCGGACTCGGAGATGTAGATCGCCGGCGTCGGGAAGTTGTCGCCCTTGTCGGCGTACCGGCGGCCGTCGGCCCAGTTGTTCTTGCGGATCGTGTTGTCCCGGATGACGGCGTTGTAGCTGATCTCGTAGATCAGCGCGGCGCTGTCGTTGTTCTCGATGAGGTTGCCCTCGATGAGGAAGTCGTTGTTGTTCGTGTCCGCCCACAGCCCGGTGCCGTGGTTGTCGTGCACCCAGTTGCCGCGCACGTCGGCGCCGTTCACGGCCCAGAACTTGACCCCGCCGCTGCAGCCGCAGCCGTCGATCTTCGCTTCCCAGTCGCCGGTGTTGTTGCCCGCGATCTCGTTGCCCTCGACGACCAGCGCGGTGAGCGGCGTGCCGCCGGAGTAGGCGTTCATGCCGTACTGGCCGTTGCGGCGCAGGCAGTTGCCGCGCACCTGCTGGCGCGCGCCCGCCATGAGCCCGGCGCCGTCGTTGTCCTGGACGGTCGAGTGCTCGATCAGCCAGCCGTCGCCGGAGTCGTGGTTGACGACACCTTCGTCGCGAGGGGCGGCGAAGCCCTGCACGGTCAGGTAGGTGATCTTGACGTTGGCCGCGTGCCCGGTGAAGGCGTACTGGTTGATCTTCCGGCCGTCGACGACCGCGCCGGGGGCGCCGATGTAGACGTCACCGTCCTTGGGGGACACCTGGTCGTACTTGTCGTCGCCGAGGATGTGCTTGCCGGGCTTGAGCCAGAACGTCGTGCCGGGCCCGGCCGAACGCGTCTTGGCCGCCAGGTCCCCCGGCACCGTGGGGTCGACGACGACCGCACCCGCCGGCGCGGCCGCCGGGCCGGCGGGCTGCTTGTCGCACACCGCGGCGACCGACCCGCTGGGGGCCGCGGTGGCCTGGACCGGTCCGCCGTCGGTGTCCGGCCCGCCCGAGCACGCCGCGACTGTGAGCAGGACGCCGAGCAGCGGGGCTGCGCGGCGGAGTCGGAAGCGGCGGGCTGTCACGGGCGGGTCCTAACTGAAGCGGAGCAGGGTGGTGAGGTGTCCGGGCGAACCGGAGCCGATGAGCGTGGTGGCGGGTTCCTTGCGGCCGAACCCCGCGGAGTACCACCCCAGCGGCGGCTCAGCATCACCCCGGTGCACGGTCCACGCAAGTTCGGACGGCAACTCCATGACGGCGGTGCGCACGGCACCGCCGAGGGAACCGGAGACCCGCCCGACAAGCGGATCGGCGGCACGCCCGCCGACCAGGGAGCCGGGCCGGCCCTCGCCAGCAGCGGAGTCGGCCGCACGCCCGGCCCCGGCAGCCGGGGAACCGGACCGGCCCTCCTCCTTGGCCAGCGGATCGGCCCCACCGGGGGCGGCCGTCCAGCGGAGGCGGGCGGTGGTGCCGTCGAGCATGACCGTCACCGACGGTCCGAAGTGGAACGCCAAGCGCGCGGCTGCCGGTGCACCTTCGCCCAGCACTTCGTCGACGATCTTCAGCACGTCGCCGTCCAGCTCGACCGTGCGGCGGTGGAGGGCCGGGGCGTAGCCGTCGTGGGCGGCCGACCAGCGGGAGGGGCCGTCGTCCGGGGTTTGCACGTCCAGGACCTTCGTCACCGCGTGGCGGGTCCACAGGAACGGGCCGCCCGAGACCGACTGGTCGCGGCCGGCCAGCTCGAGCGTGTTGTGGCCCAGCGTCGACCGGAAGTACGACCGCCACTGCGGCTCGCCGTGGTAGCAGAACGTGCCCGGGTCGGCCAGGATGTCCACGCCGTCGTGGCGGACCTCCAGCGACAGCGCGTCCGCGTGGGCGTGCGCCGCGATCGACAGGAACCCGTGGGGGCCTCCGTCGCAGCGGGCCCACACCGCGCCCGACCGCAGGATCGTCATCCCCGCGTCGCGCAGGTGCGCCGGACGGCGACCCGGGCGGACGCCCGAAGCGCGCGGAGTCCGCGAAGCGAGGGATGCGAGCAGTGCCGTGCGGACGTCGTCGCCCGGGACCGGCGGCCACCAGGCCAAGCGGCCGAACAGCACCTCACCGGACGCCAGCAGGGACGCCCAGCGGTCGGTCGAGGTGCCGTCGACGATCAGGCCGAAGCCGTCGTCGGCATCGCCCTGGCGGGGCGGCCGCAACCGGTTGTCCACAATGGACGCCAGAGCGTCGGTCATCCGGAGCAGGACGTCCCACGTCGAATCCGGCACCGGCGTGCCCGCGGCGTCGGCCTCGACCGCCGCTGCCAGGCCGAGTTCCAGCACCAGGCCGTGGTATTCGGACGCCAGTTCCGCATTGAGCCCGGAGGCGAACGTGTTGCGCCCCAGCTGGACGTCCAGCGAGTGCATCGCCGCGGCTCGCCAGCCCGCCGACTCCGGGAACCAGCCGAACGCGCACGCCGCGGCGAGCAGCCCGGCGTCCTCGGCGATCACGTGGTTGTTCGCCGACGAACCGTGGCTGCGCAGCGTCGCGAGCCAGTTCTGGTGGTGCCACAGCTGGAGCTGGAAGTCCGGGTTCTCCTCGAACAGCTCCGCCGCACCCGGCCAGCCGTCGAGCAGGCGGCGCGTCCAGACCCACGACAGGAGCCGGATGCCCAGCTCGATGCCGCTCACCCAGTGCGGTCCCTGCAGCGGCGGGTTCGCCGCCCACCACGACCGCAGGTGCTCCGCCACCCGCTCGGCGTACGCCGGAGAACCGGTCAGCGCAAAAGCCGCGGCCAGCACGGTGAGGTGCTGGTGGCGCGACGGCTCCCAGATCTGCTTGATGTCGCCGACCGTGTCCTCGGACCGGTACGGCACGTCGAACGCGTACACGTCGGACGGCGCGCGACGCCCGGTCTTCGGGTCGAGGAACCAGTCGGGCGCCTCGAAATCGGTGCGTTCGACGCCGAAGTACTCCGCGCGGCCGGCCATCAGCTCGTCGGCCGTGGCCAGCAGCCGCGCGACGGCCTCGCCGGACACCTTGCCCAGCACCCCCGCGGGCAGTGCCGCGGTGAAACGCGGGTGCGAAGGCCAGTCCGGCGGCATCGGCAGCGCGGACCGCCACTGCCGCTGGACAACGGCGTGCCGCGCGCGCCCGACAACCTCCGCCGGCCCCATCCGGGACAGCCGGCGCAGGTACCAGCCGGGACCCATCATGGCCGCACACCTGCCTCCGGCAGCAGCACCGGCCGGACCGACGCGAAGCTCGGCATCTCCCTGCGCGGCGATGCCGACCGGACCGATGCCACGCTCGGCATGGCCGAGCGCGCCAGGCGCTGCCCGACCGGAGCCACACCCGACACCGCCGAACACGCCAGGCACCGCCCCACCGGAGCCACGCTCGGCAGGTCCGGGCGCGGCCGCCTCAACCGGGTCGGCGCGTCGCTCGTCATGCCGGGGTACCCGCCTTCTGCGGCAGCTCGATCCGCACCGGCGCCGCGTTCGCGACGCTCGTCTGCGCGGCCAAGGTCGCCAGGGTCGTCGCGGCCAGCGAGGCGATCGAGATCGGCATCGGCGAACCCGTCCGCACCGCCTCCAGGAACGCGTTGACCTCCGCCGCCTGGCCCTTGTCGCGACCCTTCGGGATGCGCGAGCTGGCCCACTTCTTCCGGGAGTACACCGAGGCGCGCACGAAATCGTCGAACTTCAGGACCTTGCCGTCGGCGACCAGGTCCAGGGTCTCCTTCGGGAATCCCGACGAGCCTGTCTCGGCGTAGGTGATCACCGCCGTCGAGCCGTCGGGGTAGCCGAGGGTCACCTGGAGGTCTCCGGTCGCGTACACCGACACCGGGTCGGCGTCGAGGAGCCAGCTCACCGTGTCGATGAAGTGCCCGCCCTCACCGGCGAAGCGGGAACCTTCCGAATCCGTCTGGTTGTACCAGCTGCCGTGGTCGAGGCGGCCCGCGTTGACCAGGTACCGCACGCTCGCCGGGCCGACGCGCGGGCCGAACTGCTCGCGGGCCTCGTGCAGCAGCGGTGCGAACCGGCGGTTGAAGCCCACCTGGAGCCGGTCGTTGCCGGACTCCTCGATCGCGTCCAGCACCTTCTGCAGCTCCGAAGCCGACAGCGCCAAGGGCTTCTCGACGAACACCGTCTTGCCCGCGAGCAGCGCCTGCCGGGTCAGCTCGGCGTGCGAGCTGTGCCGCGTCACGACGAACACCGCGTCGATCGACGAGTCGCCGAGGACGTCGTCGATGTCCGTCGACGCCGCCGCGAAGCCGAACTTGCGCCGGGCGTTCGCGCCGGACAGCGCCGACGTCGTCGCAACGTGCTTGAGCTGCACGTCGTCGCGCTCGACCAGGTGCGGCAGCAGCATCGACGACGCGTAGTTGCCCGCCCCGATGAAGCCCAGGCGCACAGGCTGTCCCGCCGGCACGGAGGCAGCCGGCGACGAGACCACCCCGAGCCGCGCCGAGGTCACGACCGGCTCCGTCCGGGCGACCGCGTCCGGGTAGCGGAACAGCACCGCCACGGCCTTCAACGCACCCTCGTTCAGCGACTGGTACGTCGAGACGGCGTCGGAGAAGTCCGAGACGTGCGTGATCAGCGGCTCGACGTCCAGCCGGTCGCGCGCGATCAGGTCCAGCACGCACTCGAGGTTGCGGCGCTCGGTCCAGCGGACCTGGCCGATCGGGTAGTCGCGCCCCTCCAGTTCGTACGACGGGTCGTAGCGGCCCGGCCCGTACGACCGGGAGAACCGGACGTCCAGTTCTTTCTCGTAGTAGGCGTTCCACGGCAGGTCGAGCTTGCACTTGCCGATGTCGATCACGCGGCCGCGGTCGCGCGACAGCTTCGCGGCCAGCTCCACCGGGTCGTTCGTGTTGCCTCCGGCCGCGAGGTACGTCTGGTCGACGCCCGCGCCGTGCGTCAGCTCGTCCACGGCCGTGTCCACGATGCCGGACGCCGGGTGCGCGCAGGTCAGCGCGCCGAGGCTCTCGGCCAGCTTGCAACGCTCCGGGTCCGGGTCGACGCCGACCACGCGCACGCCGGACGACGCCAGCAACTGGACGACCAGCTGGCCGATCAGGCCGAGGCCGATGACCAGGGCGACGTCGCCGATCTGCGGCTCGCCGCGGCGGACGCCCTGCATCGCGATGGACCCGACCGTGCCGAACGCGGCGTGCCGCGGGTCGACGCCGGCGGGCACCGGTGAGTAGAGGTTCTTGGGCACCCAGTTCAGCTCGGCGTGCAGCGCGTGCTCGTTGCCCGCGCACGCCACCAGGTCGCCCACCGCCACGTCGGTGATGCCGTCGCCGACCTGCTCGACGATGCCGCACAGCGAGTAGCCGAGCGGGGTGTAGGAGTCCAGTTTGGACGTCACCTTGCGGTAGGTCGCCGAGAGGCCGTTGGTGGCCACGCTCTGCATGACCTTCGCGACCTGGTCAGGGCGGGCCTTCGCCTTGCCCACCAGCGACAGGCTGGCCTCGGACACCTTCATCATCTCGGTGCCGGTCGAGATCAGCGAGTACACCGTCCGCACCAGCACGCCGCCGGACTTGCAGGCGGGCTCGGGGACCTCGAGGAGCGCCAGTTCCCCGCTCTTGTAGTTCTGGACTACCTGCTTCACTTCGCTCCTGCTCCAGACATCGCGTTCCGGTACCAATACTCGAGAGTCAAGACGTGCCAGAGGTGCTTGCCGCGGTCTTCCTGACCGGCGGCGTCCTCGGCGACCATGCGCTGCAACGCCTCGCGCTGCAGGAGGCCCGACGAAACGAGCACTCCGTCGTTGACGACTTCGCGCACCAGCGGCGCCAGGTCACGGCTCATCCAGGCCCGCAGCGGCGCGCTGAACAGGCCTTTCGGCCGGTGCACGATCTCGCTGGGCAGGATGTTCAACGCCGCGTTCTTCAAAGCCATCTTCCCGGCGCGGCCGACGATCTTCTTGCTGCCGGGGATCTTGAACGCCGCCCGCACGACCTCGACGTCGACGAACGGCGTCCGCACCTCGGTGGACGCCGCCATCGTCGAGCGGTCGGTGTAGGTCAGGTTCAGCCCGGGCAGGAACATCCGCGAGTCGGCCAGGCACATCCGGTTGACGAAGTCGTCCAAAGCCTGGTCGTTGTAGGTGTCCGCGTGCTCGGTCAACACCGAGTCGACGTCGGCCGCGAGGTCCGGGTTGACCAACGAGAGCAGCTCGGCGCGGTCGTACATCGTGTAGCTGCGCCGGAACGCCGTCTCCTCGGGCAGGCCCGCGAAGGACAGGAACCGCTTCGCGAACCGCACCGACCGGTAGCCGCGCTTGGCCGACGCCACCGGCAGCCTGTCCACAATGGACTCGACCGGCCGCCGGACCGCGCTGGGCACCTTGTGGTAGCGCAGCGCGATCAGGTTCGCGAGGTGCTTGCGGTAGCCGGCGAACAGCTCGTCGGCGCCCATCCCGGACAGCATCACCTTGACGCCGGCCTCGCGCGCGGCCGAGCAGATCAGGAACGAGTTGATCGCCGCCGGGTCGCCGATCGGCTCGTCGAGGTGGTAGGTCATCTTCGGCAGCAGGTCCAGGACCTGCGGCGCGATCTCGATCTCGTGCAGGTCGACGCCGAACTTCTCGGCGACGATCCGGGCGTAGCGCAGGTCGTCCGGCATCGCCTCGAACTTCGCGTCCTCGGGCCGGAACCCGATGGTGTAAGCCGAAATCCCCGGCTGTGACCGTGCGGCCAGCGCCGTCAGGTAGCTGGAATCCAGTCCGCCCGAGAGGAACGTCGCCACCGGGACGTCCGAGAGCAGGTGCTTGGCCGTCGACTCGGCGATCACCTCGTGCAGGTCGACCTCGCCGTCGAAGGCCGCGCCCTCCTCGGCGACCTCCCGCAGCGACCAGAACCGGCCGCGGTCGATTCGGCCGTCCGGACGGCAGCGCAGCCACGTGCCCGGCTGCAGCTTCTCCGCGCCCTGGTAGGCGCACCGGCTGTCCGGCACCCAGTAGTAGAGCAGCGACGCGATCAGCGCCGCGTTGTCGACCTGCAGCGACCCGCCGAGCTCGCCGGCGAGGGCCTTGAGCTCCGAGGCGAACGCGACCCCGCCGTTCCGCTGGACGAAGAACAGCGGCTTGATGCCCAGCTGGTCGCGGACCAGGAACAGCTCGCCGGTGCCCTCCTCGAACAGCGCGAAGGCGAACATGCCGCGCAGCTTGGGCAGGCAGTCCGTGCCCCAGCGCCGCCACGCCTGCAGCAGCACCTCGGTGTCGGACGTCCCGCGGAAGCGCACACCCGCGGATTCGAGCTCGGCCCGCAGCTCGGGCGCGTTGTACAGCTCGCCGTTGTAGCTCAGCGCGAGCCCATCGAGGACCATCGGCTGGGCGCCGGTCTCGGACAGGTCGATGATCGAGAGCCGCCGGTGTCCCAGGTGGACTTCACCGGGGCCTGCGCGGTGCTCGTAGCGGCCGGAGCCGTCCGGGCCGCGGTGGGCCAGCGTCTTGGTCAGCCGGTCGGTGAGCGGCCCGCCGTCCGGCCAGAGGTAGGTGCCTGCGATGCCGCACATCTGGAGTGCGCTCCCCTTCGGTCGCGGCGCGGGTCAGGAGACCTCCGCGCTCTTTTCGGGCTCGAGGTCGGCGTCGAGTTCGCCCTTGTGGCTCGGTTCGGCGTGGTCGCGCTTGAACGGTGTCGGCCGCTTCTGCGGCTTGACCGGAGCGAACTTCTTCGTCGGCGCGTTCAGGTGGTCCGGGACGCTCACGCTGCCCGGTGGCGGCAGCGGCGAGGCCGGTGGCCGCGGGGTGGCGAGCGCGGGCGGGAGCACCGGCCGGACCGGGCTGAACCGGCGCGTCGGCTGCTCGGTCGTGGCGACGCGCTCGGCGACGCGGGCGACCAGCTCGTCCAGGCGGTCTTCGCGCTCGGCCGGGGCCGGCGCCGCCGCCGGGCGGCCGCGCCCGCGCAGGGCCGTGTGCAGGCCGTCCCAGAGCGTGCCGTCGGACTTGTCGCGCGGGTCCGGGTCGACCAGCACGACGCCGATGATCGGGATCTCCTGGTCGGCGAGCTGCCGCGCGACGGTGTGCAGCCACAGCGTGTTCGCGTGCCCGGCCTTCACGACCAGCACGGTCTCCTTGCCGAGGTGCTCCAGGTCGGTCCACGCCGTGCCCGGTGACACCGACCCGACGCCGACGCGGTGCTCCTCCGGTGTCCCGGGCGGGTCGCCGGCGCCCACCACGGAGACGTCGCTCTTGGTCTCCTGCGCCAGCTTGCGGACGTCCTCGCCCGGCAGGTCGTCGACGACGCTCGCCGCGCCGTCGGCGGCCAGCTCGGCGGCGATGTCCAGGCCGAGCGCGGCGGCGACCTTCGGCGCGCCGAGCTCCAGCAGTGACACCTCGCGCGGGTCCTTCTCGATGAGCCTGGCCAGTGTCGTGGCGACGCGCTTGCGTTCGGAGACCGCGCGCGAGCGCCGCCACAGCCGGGCCGGCCCGCGCAGTTTCGACGGCAGCTGCGCGATCACGGACGCGCCGAGGTGCATCGAGATCTCGCGGCGCAGCACCGGCCGGTCGCGCGAGACCGCGCCGACGGCGACCAGCGCGAGCCCGAGGGCCAGGCCGAGCGCGAACCCGATGCCGGCGTTGGTCGCAGTGGTCTTGAGGAACGCCTTCGGCAGCGCGCGGGCCGCGTCGACGACCTGGGTGCCCGCGGCGACCTGGGGGCTGCCGATGCCGGCCTGCTGGGCGCGCGAGGTGAAGTCCGAAATCTGCGCGGTCAGCGCGGCGCGGCGGCTGTAGAGGCTTTCCAGGGTGGGCTGGCTGGCCTGGCGGCCCTTACCCTCCTCGTCGACGACCTGCTGCTCGACCTTGCCCAGCTCGTCCTGCGCGTTCTTCCGCTGGTCGAGGATGGCCTGCGACTGGGCGGCCGCGGCGGCCTGGCTGCGCTTGACGTGGTCGGCGATGAACGTTTCGGCCAGCGCCTGGGCCTTCGCCACGGCCTCTTCGTTGCTCTTGGCCTTGACGGTGATCTGCAGGATGTTGTTCGTCAGGCCGAGGCCCGCGTAGTTCTTCATGAAGTCTTCGGGCGAGTCGGTGCTGCCCACCTTCTTCAACGCGCCTTCGGCGATCGGGGCCGTCTGCAGCACGGCGACGTCGGTGCGCATCAGCGTGCCGCTGTCGGTCGGCGAGTCGTCCTGGTGGACCACGATCACCTTGGCGACCGCGGTCGGCGGCGCGGGCAGCACGACCGCGAGCGCCGCGCCGGCGATGAGCCCGAGCAGTGCGGTGGCCAGCCAGATCCGCTTGCGGCGGCGGATCGCGATGAACAACCGCTGGAGGTCGACGAGCGGCGCCGCCGGGGTTTCGGGAGTAGTCGTCACGCCGAACCTGCCAGGGCTTTCTCGGGGGCTTCCGCCGCGGGTCCGGGCTTCTCCGGCTCGCTCGGCCGGACGGGGTGGGTGAGGACGGCCCCGACGATCTCCTGGCCGCCGTCGGCGCAGGCTTCGGCGAGCCGGACGAGCTGCCACGCGGTGCGTGTGCCGGCGCCGAGCACGACCAGGACTCCGGAGCTCGCCGTGGCGTCCGGCACGGTCGGCCGGTCGGGCGCGAACTCGAAGACCCGCAGCGGCAGGGACTGCCGGTCGGCCAGCTCCGCGAGCTGGGCGGCGGCCAGGCGGCCGGTCTCGTCGTCGTCGGCCACCAGCAGCAGGACGTCGGCGGGGCCGGTGGCCAGCCGGGCCAGCACCCGGCGGTAGCGGATGTCGCGGTTGACCTCGTCGGCCGAGGTCGCGACCGGCGGCAGCACCCACGGCCGGTCCCCGCCCAGCAGGTGCCGCACCTTGCCGAGGAAGCCGTCGGCCGGGACGCGGTCGCCCTGCGGGGTGGTGACGTCGACGCCGGCCAGGATCGGCGCGCCGAGCGCGGACGCGATCTGCGGCTCGCCCCGCAGCCGCCGGTCGGTGCGGGCGGTGAACAGGTGGCCGAACACGCCGGCGAGGAAGAACAGCACCGCGCCCCCGGCGACGAGCTGGGTCATCGTGGGGGCCGCCGGCGAGGTCGGGCGCTGGGACGGCCCGAGCACCACGGTGTTGCCGACGCCGGTGGCCAGGTCGGCCTGGTTGAGGTCGTTGATCGCCTGCTCCAGCGACGTCTTCAGCCCCTCGAGCTGGGTGCGGACCTGCACGCTCTCCACGGTCAGGTTGCCGCCGACGTTCTTGGCGAGGTCGCTGATCCGGTCCGTCGTCAGCTTCACCTGCTGGCGCAGCGACTCGCGCTGCTCCTGGGCGAGCTGCACCGAGGCGTCGGCGGAGTTGGTCGCCAGCTGCGTGGAGAACTTGACGTACTGCTGGGCGACCTGGTCGGCGAGCTGCTGGGCGTGCTCGGCGGTGTCGGCGGTGACGGTGATCGTCACGACGTTGCTCTGCGCCACGGACGTGCTGACCTGGTCCTTCAGGTCGGCGCCACTGGGGTGCCACGGCAGCATGGCCGCGGCGCGGTCGAGCACGACCGAAGCCTTCGCGATGTCGGCCTGGGTCAGCAGCTCGTCCGCCTGGCGTGGGCCCTGGAGCAGCACGCCCGAGGTGGTCTTGTAGCCGGGCGAGAACAGGATCGACGCTCCGGCGCCGACCAGCGCGCCCAGGACGGCGAGGACGGCCAGCAGCCGCCATCGCCGTCGCAGGACCTGCCCGACCAGGGCCAGGCGCACCGTGTCGTCAGTCAACGGCGGGGTCTCCATTCCTGAGCCGGGTACGCCGAACGGGTTCAGTTGATCGGCCGGTTACCGGAACCGTCGTCGGACCGGGAGCATTGGTTACAAGTCCGGTGAGTTCTTGACCGAACGGCGATCAGGACTTCACAGCGTGCTCATACGCGGCCAGCAGGGCCTTCGCGGAGTTCTCCCAGGAGAGCGGACCCGCCACCCTGGCCTGGCCGAGTTTACCCATCCGGGCCCGTTCCTCGGGGTCGTCGAGCAGCTGAGCGACGAGCTTCGCGAACGCCGACTCGTCGTTGGCCGGGGCGTAGACGGCCGCGTCACCGGCGGAGACCCGCGCTTCCCGCAGCTCGAACGAGACGATCGGCTTGCTCATCGCCATGTACTCCATGACCTTGTTCATCGTGGAGACGTCGTTGAGCGGGTTCAGCGGGTCCGGCGACAGGCAGACGTCGGCGGTGGACAGGTAGCGGACCAGGTCCTCGTCGGAGATCCGGCCGGTGAACTCGACCTGGTTGGCCAGCCCGAGCTTCGCCGACAGCGCCACCATGTCGTCGAACGCGTCGCCGGAGCCGACGAACACCGCGTGCCAGTCGGTGCGGCCGACCTCGTCACGCAGCTTCGCGAGCGCGCGCAGGGCGTAGTCGACGCCGTCCTGCGGGCCCATCACGCCGAGGTAGGCGAGCATGAAGGGCTTGCCCTTCTTCAGCTCGGGCTCGGCCGGCACCTCGTGGAACCGCTCGACGACCGGGGCGCTGCGCACCACGAAAACGTCCTCGGGCTTCTTGCCGCCGCGGATCCGGGCGACCTGCTTGTAGCTCTCGTTCGTCGAGATGACGACGTCGGCGGCGCGGTAGGTGGCGCGTTCGAGCGCGCAGACCCCGCGGTAGAGCAGGTCCTGCCCGCGGTCGAACCGCGAGAGGTACAGCTCCGGGCAGAGGTCGTGCTGGTCGAAGATGAACCGCGCGCCCTGGCGCTTGAGGTACTTCGCGACCAGGTAGAGCAGGTCCGGCGGGTTGCAGGCGTGCACGACGTCGACCGGCCCGACCTTGCGGGCCAGCCGCAGCGTGTGCCACAGCGCGCTGCCGTACTCCTGCAGGTAGCCGGCGGGGCCGCCGGTCGCCGCCTTGAGCGGGTAGCGGTGGATGTGGACGCCGTCGACGACGGCTTCGGCCTCGGTGTCGCGTTTCGTGCCCTGCGGGCAGATCACGTGAACTTCCCACCCGGCGTCGCGCAGGGTCGTGGACTCCTGCCAGACCCGCCGGTCGAAGGGGACGGAAAGATTTTCGACGAGGATGAGCGCTTTACCAGGCAAGGCCGGCATATCCCTCTTCAAGGCGACGCTCGGCGGCGTCGGGGAGGCGGACAAGGTCGACGATCTCCCGGCCGTGCGGCAGCGCCGCCAGCACGTCCGGGTCTTTGGTGCCCACGAGCAGGACGTCGGCGTGGTTCACGACTTCTTCGACGGTCCCGGCGAGCAGCTGGCCGAGGTGCGGCAGCCGGCCCTCGATGTACTCGCGGTTGGCACCCATCAGCCGCGAGAGGCTGACGTTGGCGTCGTAGATCTTCAGGTCGTAACCCTTGCCGAGCAGCTTCTCGGCCAGCTCGACCAGCGGGGACTCGCGCAGGTCGTCGGTGCCCGGCTTGAACGACAGGCCGAACAGCCCGACCTTGCGCTTGCCGGTGCGCGCGACCAGGTCGAACGCCCGCTGCAGGTGTTCGTCGTTCGACGCCAGCACGTGCGACAGGATCGGCACGCTGACGTCGGCGCGGTGCGCGGCGTAGACGAGGCCGCGCAGGTCCTTCGGCAGGCACGAGCCGCCGAAGGCGAACCCGGGCTTGAGGTAGGCGGGGCTGATGTTGAGCTTGGTGTCGGCGAGGAAGACGTCGATCACCTGGTGCGAGTCGAGGCCCAGCGCCCGGCAGATCGAGCCGAGCTCGTTCGCGAAGCCGATCTTCAGGCCGTGGAAGGAGTTGTCGGCGTACTTCGTCATTTCCGCGACCGGGATCGGCACCCGGAAAACCGGGCCGGGCAGGCCCTCGTACAACGCCGCGACGGCGTCGCCGCTGGCTTCGTCGATCTCGCCGATCACCGTCTTCGGCGGGTCGAAGAAGTCGCGGACGCTGGTGCCCTCACGCAGGAACTCGGGGTTCACCGCGACGCCGAAATCGACCCCGGCCGTGCGGCCCGAGGCCTTCTCCAGGATCGGGACCAGCAGGTCGAGGCAGGTGCCGGGCAGCATGGTGCTGCGGAAGACGACGGTGTGCCGCTCGCTCTTCTTCGCGAGCGCTTCGCCGATTTCCTCGGCAACGCGCTCGAGGTAGACCGTGGAAAGGCTGCCGTTCGGCGCCGACGGCGTCCCGACGCAGACCAGCGAGATCTCACTGTCGGCGACGGCTTCGGCGACGTCGGTCGTCGCTCTCAGCGCGCCGCTCGCGACCACCTCCGCGGTCAGCTCGCCGATCCGCTCCTCGACCACCGGGGCGTTGCCCTGGGTGATGAGGTCGATCTTCACCGGGTTGACGTCGACGCCGACCACCCGGTGCCCCTGCCCCGCCAGGCACGCGGCGGAGACACAACCGACGTAACCGAGCCCGAAGACACTGATCTTCACGCCAAAACCTCCGCTATTCCGCGCGACCCTCAAGTTGGTCGGCGGGCGCCCCTGGATCGTTACCGCGGAGGTGGCGAACGGGGGACAGCGTGGGACTGCGGTGAGGCGCAAGGGATTCTGGTGAGAATTGCGTCTCGATCCGGCGGCGGACCGTGGCCGAGGACCACGGTTCGCCGCCGGGCGGTGAATAGGTGTCAGTTGTTGTTCACGAAGGTGGTGGCGAGGCTTTCGCCCTTGCTCACCGCGTTGGCGTGGTTCTCGATCGGCGAGACCGTCGAGTTCTTGAAGCAGATGTACGTCACGCCGGAGTCGGTGCCACCGTTGGACGGGTCGGGGTTGATGCCGAGGTCCTTCGCCGTCGCGTAGGAGGCTTCGCCGATGATCTGCGACGGGCCGGTGTCCCCGATGACCGTGTACTCGACCTTGCCGTTGTAGATCACGGCGCAGGAGCCGCCGCCCTTGAGGCCGGAGGAGGAGTACTTCCAGATGCTGCTGGAGCTCGGCACGACGATGTAGGGCAGCTTCGCGGCGTTGAGCGGCTTGCCGTCGGACTGGTGGAACGCCGTGTCGTCCTGGAAGCAGCAGTCGGTGTTCTCGTTGCACTGCGAGGTGCGCTGGCCGTCGCAGTCGATGTCCATGTCGGCTTTCCAGAAAACCGCGCCGTTGGCGTCGCACACGGCGACCGTTTTGCTCGAAACGTCTTCATCGGTCTTGTACTTGCCGTTGGAGATCTGTTTGCAGCCGGTGGTCTTCGCGAGCAGCTGGGCCGCGGTCGGGGCGGCTGCCACGGTGGCCGGCGAGGCGGCCGGAGCCGGCGCGGCCGACGCCAGGGCCGACGGCATCGCGGCCGCGGCCAGCGCCAGCGTCGCGAGCAGGATCAGTTTCCGCATTCCTGGTGCTCCCTTTAGTTAGGAAACTTTCCTTACGGCGGCGGGGCACCAGGATGCACCCCGGATCAGGGCGCGTTCAAGACCCCGGGGTCCGGGAATTTCCCATCAGGTGGCCGAAGTTGACGAAAAGGCTGCTCATCGGTCCGGGCGCCGGGCAGGCGGTGTCCCGTTCGCCGGGACGTCGTCAGCGCGCGGCGCGGCGGAAGAAGCGGTTCGCCCAGTGCGCGGCCCGCCGGGAACCGGCGAGCACGCCTTCGAGCCAGTCGCCGTCGAGGTCGTACGGGAGCTCGGTCCGCGCCTGCAGCCACCGGTCCCGGCGGGCCGCCCCGCCGTCGCTGGAGTAGACCCGGGTGGCACCCGCCTGCCGCAGCCGCGCGAGCACGCGCCGGTCGTAGGCGCCGAACGGCAGCGAGTACCGCCGCACCGGCCGGCCGCACAACTCGCCGAGCAGCTTCGGCGCGTCCTTCAGCTCCCGGGTGGCGTGGCGGTCGTCGAGCCGCCGCCAGTCGCGCGGCTCCCAGCCGTGCGAGCCGATCTCCATCCCGGCGAGCGCGAGTTCGCGCAGCCCGTCGTGGTCGAGGTAGCCCCGCTGCCCGAGCCGGCCGGCCAGGGGAAAGAACTCCGCCGTCAGTCCGCGGTCGGCCAGCCTCGGCAGCACGATCCCGACGTCGGAGTCGTTGCCGTCGTCGAAGGTGAGGTGGACGTCTTCGCGCTCCGCGGCGACGTCGAGCACGCGCTCGAACTGCTCGACGGTCAGCCAGCGCTCGTCCTCACCCGGATCGAGCGGGCGCGCCGGCCGTCCCACCCCGTGCACGGCGAGGATCACCGTCACCGCTCCCACCGCCCTGCCACCGTGAGTAGTCGATTTGTTACTTCGATTAATCGCCGTGGCAAACGGGTGAGTTACACGTTTTTGCGAATCAATCAGCCTTTGCGGATCTCCAGCGTGCAGCACTTCGGTCCGCCGCCGGCTTTCCGCAGCTCGGAGATGTCGACATAAACCGGTTCGTACCCTTGTGCGGCAAGAATTTCACCCAGACGGGTGGCCTCGACGGGCAGGACGACGTTGCGGCCGTCGGACACCCCGTTGAGGCCGAAGCACTCGGCGTCTTCCTTCGTGGCGAGCACCGCGTCCGGGAACACCCGCTCGAGCACGCGGCGGGAGCCGGCCGAGAACGCGTCCGGGTAGTAGGCGATGTGCGCGCGGGTCGTGTCCGTCGCCTCGGCGAGCACGAACAGGGCGGTGTCGAGGTGGTAGTAGCGCGGGTCGACCAGCTGCAGCGAGACGACCGGGACGCCGAGGACCTCCTGCGCTTCGGCGTGCGCGGCCGGGTCGGTGCGGAAGCCGGTGCCGGCGAGCAGCATGGAGCCGGTCCAGGCGAAGTCGCCCTCGGCCTCGTTGATCTTCTCCGGCATGGTGATGTCGCGGTAGCCGTGCTCGACGAACCAGCGCCGGAAGTGCTCGGCCTCCGCGGCCCGCTGCGGCGCGCGGAACCGCGAGCCGAGCACGCGGCCGTCCACGACGGTGCCGGAGTTGGCGGCGAAGACCATGTCGGGCAGGCCAGGCTGGGGCTCGATCTCCTCGACGGTGTGGCCGAGGCGGCGATAGGTGTCGCGCAGCTCGGTCCACTGCGCCACGGCGACGTCGGCGCTGACCGGCTGGGCCGGGTCCATCCAGGGGTTGATCACGTAGTCCACCGCGAAGTGACGCGGGGGACACATCAGGTATCGACGGGTGGTCGGTACGCGCATCGCCTGCATGAGAGCAGGGTAAGGGGCACCTAATATCGCAATCAATCGCTGTTCGCTGCGCACATCTGTGCTAAGTGTTGCGTGTGAACACCATCGACCAGCGAATCGTTTCGTGTCTCGTGGCGAACGCGCGCTCCAGCTACGCGGAGATCGGCAAGGTGGTCGGCCTGTCCGCGCCGGCGGTCAAGCGCCGGGTGGACAGACTCCTCGAAACGGGCATCCTGCGAGGCTTCACGGCGGTGGTCGACCCGGAGGCCCTGGGCTGGGGAACGGAGGCGTTCGTCGAGGTCACGTGCCAGGGCAACATCACGCCGGCCCGCATCCGCTCCCGCCTGGAGCCCCTCCCGGAGGTGGTGGCGGCGTACACGGTGTCCGGCGCGGCGGACGCAATCGTCCACCTGCGGGCGGCGGACATCCACCACTTGGAGACGGCCCTGGAGCGGCTGCGTGGGTTGGAGATCGTGGACCGGACGGTGTCGACGGTGGTGCTTTCGCGGCTGTTGGAGCGGCCGCCCACTCCGGAGCAGTGACGGCCTCCGGCCCCCGGTGTCCAGCTTACCGGCGGGGGCCGACGATTCCGGGCGGGTGCGCGGCCCCTGTGCACAGGTCGGCGGCCCTGTGCACAAGTCCGCGGCCCGAGCCGCCGAGCTCGGCGAAACTGTCGGCCCTCCCCGATACGCTGGTCACCGGGGGCCGGAGGCGCGACCTCACCCACCCAGCGCGCGCAACACCGCCGGCGCCTCGTCCGCGTGCAGCCGCAGCTCCGTCCGGCCACCGGCCGCGTGGAACGTCACCGCCTGCCGGTCCACCGCCCGCATCGTCAGCTCCCCCGGCGAGAACACCACCGGCTCCTCGCGCAACGACCGCCACCGCACCGGCCCGTCCCCGACCACCAGCCACCCGCGCCGCTCGTGGCCCGACGTCAGCTCCTCCGAGCGCAGCACGCACGGGTACTCCACGCGCGAACCGCGAGCCGACGCCGCCGCCCGGGCCCGGCGGCGGCGTCCGCCGAACAGCTCCACCGTGTCGGTCACCGTCAGCAGGTTTCCCGCCAGCACGACGATCCCCTTGAGCAGCGCCCCGACCAGTTCCCCCATGTCCTCAGTGATACCGGACCGTGCCACGCTGAGCCGCATGACCGACCGCATCGTCAGCGAGCACTCCGGCGGCGTCGCCCTCCTCACCGTCGACGCCCCCGGCAGCCGCAACGCGCTGACCCTCGACCTCTCCGCGCAGCTCGCCGCCGCCGTCGACGCGGCCGAACGGGACGAGTCCGTGCACGCCGTCGTCGTCACCGGAACACCTCCCGCCTTCTGCGCCGGCGCCGACCTGTCCGCCCTCGCCGGGGCCGACGAAGCCGGCCTGCGCGCCATCTACGAGGGCTTCCTCGCCGTGGCGCGGTGCGAGCTGCCGACGATCGCCGCCGTCGGGGGTGCCGCCGTCGGGGCCGGGCTGAACCTCGCCCTCGCCGCGGACGTCCGGCTGGCCGGGCCGCGGGCGAAGTTCGTCGCCCGGTTCCTCGAACTCGGGCTGCACCCGGGCGGCGGGATGACGTGGATGACGCAGCGGCTCGCCGGCCCGCAGCAGGCCGCCGCGATGACGTTGTTCGGCCAGCCGCTCGACGCCGAGGGCGCGGTGCGCGCCGGGCTGGCGCTGCGCGTGGTCGACGGCGGCCATGACGAACTGCTGACCGCCGCGCGTGAGCTCGCTCACGCCGCCGTCGCCGCGCCCCGCGAAGCACTGATCGTCACGAAGCGCAGTCTCCGGACGACCGCGTCCTCGGCCACGCACGGCGAAGCCGTCGACGTCGAGATCACGCCGCAGCTGGCGTCGCTGGCGTCACCGGAATTCGCCGAACGGCTTTCCCTGCTGCGGGACCGGATCCGTTCTCGGCCGTGACTCAAGCCGACCGCCCTACCCTGCGGGAGATGCGCGTCACAGCGCACCGCAGCAACTGGCCGTTACCATCGGTCACAGGTATCTGGCGTACCTGCACAGAGACATGGGAGAGCACCGATGAGGTCGCCCAACACCCGGGACACTACCAACATCGGTGTTGAGGGCGAGCTAACCTCGTGAGTAGACCTGGTGAACGCAGCCGCGGCACCGGCAGGCGAACGGAAGCCGTACCGCCGGGAGAGAGGGAATCCCTAACCCATGAGCACGAGTGCGAACGGCAACGGCGCTGGTCACGGCTCGCTCGCCGCAACCAGGCCGACCGAGGTCAGCAAGCTGGACCGGGTGGTCATCCGGTTCGCGGGCGACTCCGGTGACGGCATGCAGCTGACCGGCGACCGGTTCACGTCCGAGGCCGCCGCGTTCGGCAACGACCTGTCGACGATGCCGAACTTCCCCGCCGAGATCCGCGCGCCACAGGGCACCATCCCCGGCGTCTCGAGCTTCCAGGTGCACTTCGCCGACTACGACATCCTCACCCCCGGCGACCGGCCGGACGTGCTGGTGGCGATGAACCCCGCCGCGCTGAAGGCGAACCTCGCCGACGTCCCGCACGGTGGGACGATCATCCTGAACACCGACGACTTCATCAAGCGGAACCTGACCAAGGTCGGCTACGCGACCGACCCGCTCGACGACGACACGCTCGCGGCGTACCAGGTGCACCGGGTCGCCATGTCGACGCTGACCCAGGGCGCGCTCGCCGAAACCGGCCTCGGCAAGAAGGACGCCGAGCGCTGCAAGAACATGTTCGCGCTCGGCCTGCTGTCGTGGATGTACCACCGGCCGACCGAGGGCACCGAGCGCTTCCTGCGCGAGAAGTTCGCGAAGAAGCCGGACATCGCCGAGGCGAACATCCTGGCCTTCCGCGCGGGCTGGAACTACGGCGAGACCACCGAGTCGTTCGCGACGACGTTCCAGGTCGCCCCGGCCAAGCTGAAGCAGGGCACCTACCGGCAGATCACCGGCAACACCGCGCTGGCCTACGGGATCGTGGCCGCCGGGCAGCGGTCCGGCCTGCAGATCCTGCTCGGCACGTACCCGATCACCCCGGCGTCGGACATCCTCCACGAGCTGTCCAAGCACAAGCACTTCGGCATCCTCACCTTCCAGGCCGAGGACGAGATCGCCGGCATCGGCGCCGCGCTCGGCGCGTCCTACGGCGGCGCGCTCGGCGTCACCTCGACGTCCGGCCCGGGTGTCGCGCTGAAGTCCGAAGCCGTCGGCCTCGGCGTGATGGTCGAGCTGCCGCTGGTCGTCATCGACGTCCAGCGCGGCGGCCCGTCCACCGGCCTGCCGACCAAGACCGAGCAGGCCGACCTGCTCCAGGCGATGTTCGGCCGCAACGGCGAATCGCCGGTCCCGATCGTCGCGCCGCTGTCCCCCGCGGACTGCTTCGACGCGGCCGTCGAGGCGACGCGGATCGCGCTGAAGTACCGCACGCCGGTGCTGCTGCTCTCGGACGGCGCGATCGCGAACGGCTCCGAGCCGTGGCTGATCCCCGACGTCGAGACGCTCCCCGACCTGAGCGTCGAGTTCGCGTCCGAGCCCAACGCCGACAACGACAGCGGCGAGTTCTGGCCGTACGTCCGCGACCCGGAGACCCTCGCCCGCGCGTGGGCGATCCCGGGCACGCCCGGCCTGCAGCACCGCATCGGCGGGCTGGAGAAGGCCGACAAGACCGGCCACATCTCCTACGACCCGGCCAACCACGACAAGATGGTCCGGCTGCGGCAGGCGAAGATCGACGGCATCGACGTCCCCGACCTCGTCGTCGACGACCCCAGCGGCGGCAAGGCCCGCGTGCTCGCCCTCGGCTGGGGCAGCTCGTTCGGCCCGATCGGCGCGGCCTGCCGTCGGGTGCGCAAGCTGGGCCTGCCGATCGCGCAGGCGCACCTGCGCCACCTCAACCCGCTGCCGGCCAACCTCGGCGACATCCTGCGCAGCTACGACAAGGTCGTGGTGCCGGAGATGAACCTGGGCCAGCTCGCCTTGCTGCTGCGGGCCAAGTACCTGGTGGACGTCCACTCGCACACCAAGGTCGCCGGGATGGCGTTCAAGGCGGAAGAACTGCAGAACCTGTTCTCGGAGATCATCACCAGCGTCACGACGGAGGCGGCGAAATGACCGCGATCGATCTGGGGATACCCAACCTCGGCGGCCTGGACCTTGTGCCCACCACCGACGAGCCGCAGAAGGCCAAGGACTACAAGTCGGACCAGGAAGTCCGCTGGTGTCCCGGCTGCGGCGACTACGTCGTCCTCAACGCCGTCCAGTCGTTCCTGCCGACGCTGGGCCTCAAGCGCGAGAACATCGTCTTCATCTCGGGCATCGGCTGCTCGTCGCGGTTCCCGTACTACCTGAACACCTACGGCATGCACTCGATCCACGGCCGCGCGCCGTCGATCGCGACCGGGCTGGCCACGACGCGGCCGGACCTGTCGGTGTGGGTCGTCACCGGTGACGGCGACGCGCTGTCCATCGGCGGCAACCACCTGATCCACGCGCTGCGCCGCAACGTGAACATCAAGATCCTGCTGTTCAACAACCGGATCTACGGGCTGACCAAGGGTCAGTACTCCCCCACGTCCGGGCAGGGCATGGTCACGAAGTCGACGCCGATGGGGTCGGTGGACACGCCGTTCAACCCGCTCTCGCTGGCGATCGGCGCCGAGGCGTCCTTCGTGGGCCGGGCGATGGACTCCGACCGCAAGGGCCTGACCGAGGTCCTGCAGGCGGCGGCGCAGCACCGCGGCTCGGCGCTGGTGGAGATCTACCAGAACTGCCCGATCTTCAACGACGGCGCGTTCGACGTCCTCAAGGACGCCGACGAGGCGGCGACGCGCCTGATCCCGCTGCGCGCGGGCGAGCCGATCCGCTTCGGCCCGAACCAGGAGTTCGGTGTGAAGCGCGGCGACTGGGGCGGCCTGGACGTCGCCAAGGTCGCCGACATCGGCGAGGACAACATCGTGGTGCACGACCCGTCGATCACCGACACGTCGTACGCGTTCGCGCTGTCGCGCCTGGGCGACCAGAACCTCAACCACGTCCCGACGGGCATCCTCCGCCAGGTCGAGCGCCCGACGTACGACGACGGCGCCCGCGCCCAGGTCGAGGAGGCCCGCGCGGCCCGCAAGCCGGACCTGCAGGGCCTGCTGCGCGGCAAGGACACCTGGACCGTCGCGTAACCCACTGCTCCCCGAAGGCCGCCATGCCCGGTGCATGGCGGCCTCCGGCGTTTCCGGGGGTTGCCCTCGTTGGGACATGTGTCCTAAGTTTTAGTCCATGCGACCTGAATCACCGTTCGTGTTCTTCGACGTCCGCACCGCCGATCCGGCGGGCAGCAAGCGGTTCTTCGCCGAGGTGTTGGGCTGGGAAGCCGACAACGCCCTGCTGACGAGCGGCGGCGCGCCCTGGGGCGGCCTCACCGAGCTGGCTCCCGGCGACGACCGGACGCCGCAGTGGCTGCCCTACGCGCCGGTGTCCGATGTGGATGCCGCCGCGGCGAAAGCGCTGGAGCTGGGCGGAACCCTGGTGCGCGAGCGCACCGACCTGCCGTTCGGCTCGCTGGTGGTGGTCACCGATCCCGGCGGCGCGGCCCTCGTGCTGTTCCAGGCCGCGGCGGACCTCAGCTGAGCGGCCGGAACCCGACGCGCTCGGCGTCCTCCGCCGTCCGGAACCAGACCTCGGCGACCATCTTGGGGAACTGGGCCGAGTCCTCGGTGCAGTACCGCAAAGCCGTCACGCTGGCCTTCACGGCGAAGTTGTCGCTGGGCGCCCCGCCGCCCGGGCGCGGCATCGCCGAACCGGGGCCGAACGGGCCCGGCGGGACCGAGTCGCCCGCCGCCTGGCGAGCCGGCGGCGGCTCCGGCGCCACGACCCCGGCGGCCGCCTGGTTCGGCTGCACCGACGGCTCGAACAGCGAGCCGCTGTGCGCGCCGGACAGGTCGGGCTCGCGGCGCTCGACCGTGCGCATCGACGGCTGGATCGGCTGGGGCGCGTCGAACCCGCCGCGCACCGCCTCCCGCGGCTGCCGCTTCGGCAGCACCTGCGTCGCTTCGGCGGGGGTCTCCGGTGGCACGTCCAGATCGCTTTCGGCGATGTCGCCGCCGAACGCGTACTGCGGCGGTTCGGGCTCTTCCGGCTCGTCCTTGCGCAGCGAACCGGGGTGCTCGCCGATGAACTGCGTGCGCTCCACCGGCTCCTCGAACGCCGACCGCTGGGACGACGGCTCGTGGTCGAACCAGTCCGGCGTCTGCGCCGCCTCACCGGAAGGCGGCTGGAACAGCGAGCCCGCGGGGTCCGTGTCGAGCTTCTGCTCGAGCCGCGACAGCGCCGGCGACTCGGGCTCCTCGTCGAACGAATCCCCGGCCGGGGCCAGGTACTGCGTCGCCGTGGCGCGGTAGGGGTCCTCGAGCTCCGCCTCGTCCTCCGGCGTCAGGAACTCGTTGGCCGCGCTGCGGTACGGGTCGTCCTCCTCGGCCTCCGGCTCCGGCGGGTGCACGAACGGCTCGGTCGGCGGCATCCGCAACGGCACCTGGGCGTCGAGCTCGGCGAAGTCCTCGTCGATGTCGTCGTGGACGTCGTCGCGGTGGATCGGCGGCGCGGCGACCAGCGTGCCGGGGTAGGACGTCTCCTGGCGGGTCGGCTCCGGCTCCGGTCGCCGGAACGCCTCGGTGCCCCGCACCGCGGCCGCGTTCGCGGGCGTGCGCGCGGCGTCGGCGTGGGCCTGCGCCAGCGCGCTCTCCAGCCTGCGGACGCTCTTGCGGACCGGCAGCACCAGCACCAGCCAGGTGAGGAGGACCCCGACGAAGAACGCGGCGAGGCTCCACAGCCAGACCTGTCCGAATATGGACATCTTTTCCTGCCCCTGTTTAGTGCTTTAGTGCGTGCGCGCGACCAGGTAGTCGGCGACCGACTCGCACGCGTCCCGGGCGGGTGACACGGGCAGCGCGCTGAGCTCGGCTCGCGCGCGCTGAGCGTAGTCGGAAAGGGTGACGCGTGCTCGATCGAGTCCGCTACTCACCCGAAGGAGGTCCAGCGCCTCCTGCACGAGGGCGTCGTCGGCGATCGGCCCGGACAGCAGCTCCACCAGCCGGGGGTCGGTGCCCGGGTCGGCCAACGCGTACAGCATGGGCAGCGTCCGGACGCCTTCGCGCAGGTCGGTGCCCTGCGCCTTGCCGAGCTCGTCGGACGGCGAGGCGATGTCGATGATGTCGTCGGAGATCTGGAAGGCGGTGCCGATGATGTCGCCGAACCGGCGCAGCGCCTCGATGTGCTCCTCGGCGGCGCCGGACATCATGCCGCCGAACCGGCCCGACGTGGCGATCAGCGAGCCGGTCTTCTGCGCGATCACGGTGAGGTAGTGCGCGACGGCGTCGTCACCCGGCCCGGGGCCGACGGTCTCGCGCATCTGGCCGGTGACCAGCTCGCCGAAGGTCTCGGCGATGATCCGCGCCGCGTCCGTGCCGAGGTCGGCGACCAGGCGCGAAGCGTGGGCGAAGAGGAAGTCGCCGGTGAGGATGGCGATGGTGTTGTCCCAGCGGGCGTTGACGCTCTCGGCGCCGCGCCGCATGGTGGCCTCGTCCATGACGTCGTCGTGGTAGAGCGTGGCCAGGTGCACCAGCTCGACCGCCGCGGCGGCGATGATGACGTGGTCGTCCTGCTTCGGGCCGAACTGCGCGGCGAGCAGCGTGAACAGCGGGCGGAAGCGTTTGCCCCCGGCCTCGACCAGGTGCAACGCGGCGTCGTTGACGGCCTGGACGTCACTGCGGACGACCTCGCGCAGCAGCTTCTCGACCTCGCTCAGCCCGCCGGCGATGGACCGCAGCAGGGTTTCGTCGGCGATCTGCAGCCCGACCGACGCCCGCAGGTCGTCGAGGGCGCCGCCCGGCGCAGCGGGGAGGGATCCCGCCCCGGGGGCTGGGGAAGGCACAGACACGTCGGCTCCGCTCTACTCGTGCACCGGTCGGTTGCCCCTTGAGCGTAGTGGTTACGCCGCGCGGTCGTTTACCCGCTGTCCTGCGGAAACGGTGACGAACATGACACCGGCCCAGGTCACCTGCCGGGTGGTTCGTGATCCTCGAAAGGGTGATCGCCGATTCCGGACGCAACGGACGGCTCCGGCGGGCGGATATTCAGTCGAGTCGTCGGATCGTCTCGGATCGTCGTCGTCGAGGAGGACAGTGACATGCGCACCACGATCGTCACGGCTATGGCGGTGATGGCCCTGGCTGTACCGGCACCGGCACAGGCAGCTTCCCAACCGGGCGTGGCGAGCATCGGCTCGGCTTCGTTCACGAAGGCGGGCACGACGGTCACGGTCCCGACCCAGGGTCACTGTTCGATCAACGGCCCGACCCAGGCAACGGCCGAGACGACGTCAAGGCCAGGCATCACCTTCGGCGGCGGCACGTCATCCTGCACGGCCCCGGACGCCACGACGACGAAGTCGACGGCAACGGGCAAGAACTTCGATCTGTCGGCGTTGGTGAGCGCGGGCGGTCCGAAGGTGAAGCTGTCGAGCTTCACGGTGACGTGCGAGGCCACGCAGACGCAGACGAGCGCGAGCTGGACGTACGGCGGGATGTCGGGGATCGCCAACCCGCCGCGCCCGGTGCCGGTGGGCTATGTGTCGCCGCTCCGGAAACCGGACGGAACGGTCCTCGCGAACGCGGTGTTCAACAGCCAGAGCCTCCCGGGCGACGGGAGCATCGGGCTGACGATGCTGCGCATCGAGTTCCTCCCGCCGTCGGGCATGAGCGGCACGGTGACACTGGGCTCGACGGAGTGCTCACCGACCCCGTAGACGTCCCGAGGGCCGCGGCGTGGGAGATCGCCGAGAGGACAGCCGCGGCCCTCGTGACCTGCTCTTCCGGCGATGGGAACCCTGGTAGGGTGCGGGGCGTCGGATACGCAGGGTGCTCGGGTTGGAGCACACTGCAAGCTAGGGGAGAGCTGATGACGACGATTTCGGTGGTGTGGCGTGTCTGAGCCGCCGGTTTACGATCCGGGCGGTCAGTGGGAGCTGCCGGGGCCGAACGGGATGCCGCGTGCTGGGTCTTATGGACCTGCGGGTAGTGGGTCCGGGAGCGCCGGGTTCGAGTACGACGAGGCGACGCTTCGTGAGCTGATGCACGACTGGAACGACCTGGCGAACGAGTTCCGGGACGATCAGCAACGCGCGCAATTGGTGGCCCAGGCCCAGGCCCCAGGACTCGAATACGCGAGCGAAGGCAACGCCGAGCAGATCCGAAGCTCCGGCTTGGCTCTCCTGGCCACACTCGACGAGCGGGAACGGTACTGCCGGGCGATGGCAAAGAAGTTCGAAGCGGCGTTAGGCAAGTACGCAGCCGCCGAGGACGCGAACTACGCGGAGATCAAGCAGACCGGAGGCACGCTTTGATCCGCCGGATGCTCGTTCTGCTCGGCACCTCGCTGCTGGTATTGACCGCCTGCACCGACCGTATGGACGGCACCGCTTCACCGTCGGTCTCCGGGCCAGGGCCGACGGCTCACCCACCGAGCGACGCCGTCCCCGGACCGGGCGTACCGAAAGTCGACAACCCGCTCGATGTCAGCCACTTCAAGCAAGCTCCTTGTGACTCACTTACCTCGGAGCAGAGCAGGGAACTCCTCGGCTCGGAGGTCACGACCAACCCGGCGGTCGACGATCAATCCGGGCCCACCTGCCGTTGGAACGTCCAGGCGGTTTCCCAAGCCGGCGTCGGGGTGACCTACTTCAAGACCACTCAGCTCGGACTCACCGGCGTGTACCGGGCTAA
>Ga0207678_10000262_pt1 | contig 47571 bp, 45 predicted proteins | sample KBSC63metaG_FD_184319 | JGI IMG/M metagenome (GOLD analysis project Ga0207678, IMG submission 184319) | Corn rhizosphere microbial communities from Kellogg Biological Station, Michigan, USA - KBS C6-3 metaG (SPAdes) (version 2) | ecosystem: Host-associated > Plants > Roots > Rhizosphere > Soil ... | reverse complement strand
CGGCAAACATTCCGCAACCGGTTTGGCTCGCATCAATCGCAGCTTTCGTAAGCCTCTCTTTCGAATTCCGATAACCGATTATTCGGTGCCGCGGCCAGCGACTTTAAGACCGCATTTCTCCATCGGTAGTGCCGTGGTCGACCAACCGTCCTTCGTGACGGTCACGACATACCGTCGGCAGCCAACGGCTGCGCCGGGTACGAAATGAACTTGGAAAAGTGCGAGTTCAGGCTTGCGTTGACGCGGCCAGACAAAAACGCCGCTATCGGGTGTTTTCGCTACTGCGGTCTGAATGGCGTAGCCGGCATTGCGGTAATCGGTCGGCGATAATCGCGTCAACAGCACTCGCGATAGATCCGGATGAAGGCCGACTGCCGATGCACGCATCTGGTATGGGTCGGCTGGGTCGGGGGTCGGTGGTGGCAGTGGCGCGGCCGCCGGCTCGTCGATCGCAGGTGGTGCGGCGGACGTCGTCAACGTTGGCGCCGGCGAGCTTGCAGCGTCACCCGGGGCGGCAGCAACGTCTCGCGAGTCCAGCGGCTGCAGTGTCGAGGACGGTGGCTCAATGGCGGGTTGTTTCGCCGTTGTTTCATTGTTGGCTGGTGGCACAACGGGAGCCGCCGCCGATGCGGCCGGCTCGACCGATGCCGGAGATACGGCCGCAATCTTAGCATACAGCCATCCTTGCCAATTCGCCTGATTGCCGACCAGTGCCCAGCCGCCGCCGAGTGCGATAAAGATGACGACGTACGCCCGAAGCACGGCATTGCCACCACTGCCAGCTCGTGGCGGGCAAATCCTCTCGCCCGAATAAAGCTCTCCGGGGGCGTAATCCTCTTCGGAATCAAAAGCGGGATATGCAAAAGCATTTGCATTCGAATGTCGTGCGGGCGCTAACATGGCAAATCCCTGATATCCGGACGTTTGTAGATATCGGCTCCCGCTGCTGTATATGCATCAGCAATACTCCTGGCCAAAAAATGGCGATACACCGGAGGATGTCCGCGACCCTTTCGTTAGGGCACCGGCATTGATAACCGCTGCAATCTCGGATTCGCTTGTCCTCTACTGTGCAGCAATGAGCTTGGCATCGGTGAAGCGCTGATGCGGAAGGATGCCAACCGCGCATCACTCACCGCGTTGCCGGGCAATCTGCAACACGAATGATCGTGGTGGGTCCGTGAACGCGCATTTGACCGCATGACCGAGAATTCACATTCTTGATCACGTAAGTCCGCTGCTCGCTCGCATGACTGACGATGCCGCGTCGATCTGCACGGCGAAGAGCTGCGGTCGTCGATCTAATGTTTCTTCCCGGGTCCGGGCCACGGCAATGCAAGCGCCGCTGCGCTTGCTGTTGAGGGGAAGCCTCAAATTCTGCAACGCTCCCATGACGTGGAACGGAAACCATCCACCGGCTGTTTGCGTATTGGAGGGCTGTCTGGGCCATACCGAAGCGGCGAGTACAAACTAGCCGATGAGCGTCACGATCGAGAACCGTTCCGCAAGTTTCGTATGCTGAATTCGGAAGGCCGGTCAGGCAGCCGCTCAGGGGACGATCACGCACCGTCTTTCAACACTTGAGAGAAGCAGGAGAGCTCTCGTGGAGAATCGTTCCGAAGCGCGGAAGATGATATTCGATTTTGGAGGTCACGTTGGACAAGACACCGATTATTATTTGAAGCTCGGGTTTCGTGTCGTCACCGTTGAACCAAATCCGGAACTAGCAGCCAGGCTAAGAAATCGCTTTCGAGAACAAATTGCATCCGGCGCTTTGTCTGTCGTCGAGGCGGCGATTGCTGAGAGGCCCGGAACCGGCTCCTTCTTCAAATTCGAGAAGAGTGTCTTTGGAACGATTTCGCCGGACTGGACCGCCAGAAACACTCAAATGGGAGCTAAATTCGAAGAAATTCAAGTTGAGTATATGACCGTTGCGCAATTATTCGATCAGTTTGGGTGTCCCTACTATATGAAACTGGACATCGAAGGCGCCGATATAATTTGCGTCGAAGCTCTGCGGCATCTTCCGAAGCCATCATTTCTTTCTGTGGAAGTTGAGAAACATGATTTCGCGAAATTCAGCTCCGATGTGACGTTAATTCACGATCTGGGATACGAGTCTTTCCAGCTCGTTCAACAAGAAACCGTTCCATTCAACAAAATTCCACATCGAGAAGGACGGCCGGTGAGCCACCGGTTCCCGTTCGGCGCATCTGGAATGTTCGGACGCGACCTTGCAGAGGACCGTTGGATTTCATTTGAAGCGCTTTTACGCTCATACGAGCCCATCGTTGCGAAGCACGCAAAATATGGTGATTTCGGATTGGGCAAGGCGTGGCTGCCGCGGCAGCTCTTGCGTGTTTTGCGACTCTATCCTGGATGGCACGACCTACATTGCCGCTTTGGTGCGCCTAAGACTGGCGGCTCCACCAAAAACGTCGAAGCCGCACGAACAGCGGCTCACTAGGTAATCGGCGAGACGTTCGGCCCGGCATGGGTCTCCAACTTGAGGGAGGAGAGTGGCTGCGCCGGAGACACTCGTTTTCGGAAAAACCCGGTTAACATTCCCAATGCGACGACGTTCCAAGCGACGAATGAATATAGGCCGAGGCTAAGAGATCGCCGGCGAAGGGATAAAACAGCAATCGGGCCGGCCACTAAAACGAGAAGCAACAAAACTCGTGCCGAGAGCGGCATGGGAGTTGCGATCGACGCCAGCAACACTATCCACCAAAGGATTACCGCCGCGGCATTGCGGATGTGTCCGAGCTTGCGCACAACAAAAGACAGATGGCTGCCGCCGATGGCCGCTCGCAATATTTCGCCTGCAGCGCCGGAATATCCCAGTTTTGCGCGATGCCACAGCAGTTCGTATCCGTCCATCTTATAGCCGTAATGATCGACCGCATGCCTGTCGATCCGCGCCAACTTCCAGCCCTTGCTTTGAAGTCGCGCTGCCAGCTCAAATTCCTCGAACGCGTGAAGATTTCTATCGGCCAAGTAGCCAGCGTCCCGTACGGCCGACGCTCGATAAAGTCCTCCGCCGTCCAGCCGGTCGACGATGCCTGGAATTCGATTTGGATCTTTCAGCAGGCTATCGGCGCGGATCTGAAACTCGTGACCGTGAATATTCAATTCTTCAACCCGGCCCCCTACGGCGGCGACGTCGGGATTGCGCTCAAGGAAATCGATTGCTGCGGGAAGGAATTCCGGATCGAGCACCATGTCTCCGTCCAGCAGGTAGAACAGCTCTCCAGCCGCATGCTGGAAGGCAAGCTGGGCACCGGCACCGCACGATCTATCAGTGGGATCGGCTAACTGGACGATGCGCACCGGAAACGTTTTCGCAATTTCCACGGTGCGATCGGTCGAGCAGCTATCGGCCAGCACGACCTCACCGTCTAAAGCCCGCGCTGCTTCAACGGCGCTGGCTAACGACGCCGCGATATGTTGCTCCTCGTTGAACGCCTTGATGCCGATCGTCAGTTTCATGCCTGCGCCCTGTCATTATGCTATTTTAATTGCCGCTTGCGGGAATGGTTGCGTCGACGTCCTCCAGGTGAGGCGGAGCACGCGTCGTTGAATACGCTGCCCACCAACGCTGCGCTGCGCGCCAGATCCAGGCTGCGATCACGGCCTCGCCGAAAAGTATTCCCACGATCGACCACATTGGTCCGCCCGCGGCGAGAAAAACGGCGACGGCAGCGACGGATACGACGGACGAGCCGATGCTGGCGTAGGCCAGCGATCGGAACGCTCCGGCTGCCTGGAGCAGAGTGCCCTCCGGCGTGCGCAGCAATCGAATTCCCGCAACTGCCATCCACAGGGCCGCGCCGGTGGCTAGATATGCTGAGTCATAGTGACTCGGGAAAATTAGCCCCGGCGCATACGTCATCAATCCGGCGGCGGCAATTGCCGTCGCGACCCATGCGGCGATCAGAACCACGCGAAAAGCGCGGATTGACCGCATCACTCCGCCGAGCCGGCTGTCGTCAATTTGTCGCGCGAGATCCGGGCGCTCGAAATCGGTCACCGCGTTCATCACGACGCCGATTGGCCGGATGATCAGCGCACTCGCAGCCACGGGCGCGAAGGCGGCAGGTCCGAAAAAGAATGTGACGAGGTAGGCATGCGCGTTGACCGTCGCCTCGGTCGTCACGACTCCGGTGAGCGACCAACTGGAGTGACGCCGCCACACATCGGCATAACGCGGCAGGTCGCGGAGCGAGATGCGAATGAATTGTTGGTCGAGATAGCGCCATCCGAACGGCAGCAGACCTAGAGCCGCGCTGACCAGCAGTGCCGCGTAGGGCAATTCGACGGTATTTGAGCCCGAAAGCGCAATCAGTCCAACACCGGCCAGCAGCACGGCGCTGTAGAGGAGATCAGACGTTATGGTCCTGAGGGGTGCACCAACCGCATAGGCGTGCGCCCGCGCGAACCAACGTAGTAATGCCACGGCGGCGTAGGCCGCGAACAGCATTGACGCAACATTGGGGGTGCCAAGCCAGGTGCCGAGTATCCAGAAAACGGAGAAAGCCAAGCCAGCCAACGCGAGATTGGTGACAAAGAGACAGCGCAGCATGGCCCGGCGCTCGGGCTCGTCTCCTTGGGTCAAAAGGATAGGCAGTGGTGCGCAGAACAAAGCGCTCCAAAGGCCGCCACCGAACTGTGAGGCAACCAATAGAAAGGAAAAGCTTCCGAACGACGATGGTTGCAGCGCATGCAGCAGCTGCACGGACAGGATGAATTGGGATGCAGCGCCCCCCACCGGACCGATGGTGGCGAGTCCGTAGCGGAAAATGTTCGACGCAAAATTGCGCTCCGGCTGATCGTGGGAATCTACGCGGGCTTCAGGCATGGCATTTTCAGGCATGGCTGGGCGCGTGACGAACCGACTGCCCTCGCAGCGCCGCACGACGAAGCGGTCGCTGTGTTGGCGGGGGGCGCGTCTCAAGATGGATGAGAGCGATCGTGAACATAAGGAAAACCTGAACAATTGCATCCCTGTCGAGCAAGCTGCTTTCGGTCATGTTGTGGCCGGCGCAGAACACCAGGAAGGCCATGAGTAGAGCGCCGTTCGATCGCACCGTCGAAGCGTTCGCTAGCAACTTCATAAGCGGCAAGACGATCGTTGTTACGACGGCCAGAACGAGACCTGGAAGCCCAATCTGGACGACCAGATCGAGATATCCGTTGTGGCCACTGGTGATCGTTTCAACCCAGCTTTCGGAGCCTGCGTAACGGTAGACCGGACTGAAGGGTCCGATATTCCAGAACGACCCGAACCCCGCACCAAGCAGCCAATTGTCATGCCAATAGGCCAGCAGAATTGGCCAGATTTGCACGCGCCCGGTCAGCGCGTCTTCCGAGTTGAACGGTGCGACCAGTTGATCCCAGTGGGCATGCACGATCAGCACAACGGGGATCAATGCCACGATCAGACTGAAGATCAAAAGCGTCCGATAACGCACATCGTATTTCGTGAAGGCCCAACCCGCACACAGTGACAGCACCAGAAGTCCCATCGAGGTTTTGGAACTAGTGCGGTACAGGAAGTAAGCGGTCGCGAGGATGACCCCGACGCGCAGAATGAACGACTGCTGGCGTTTATCGAGGACGTAAGTGAGGATTGTTAAAGCGCACATCGCGCCAGCAAAATTCTTTTGCTGAAGGATACCGCGCCAATCCCCCACGATACCGGGATCGCCGATTTGGGTAACCTGATGAATGCCGACGGCAGGCCAGCCGATGACTGCCAAATAGTTGGCCGCCAACACCAGCACCATGATCCAGCGAATGACGCGAAACGTTTCCTCGAAACCGAGCTGTCGCACGACCATGAATATGGTCCAGATGATGAGAGTGGTCAGCCCGAGGCGGCGGATGGCGATATCAGGGTCGAGCGCCCATGCAAGGCTCAGCCAACACCATCCAAGCAATACGGTCAGGCTCAACGGCACAGCGAGAAGCCGGCGAGGATTTTCGCCAACGCGCGACGCCCAGAGGATCATAATGAAAACGGACATATAGCCGAGTTGTCGCGAGGTGCTGCCCTCGCCTGTAAAGGGTTCATCGCTGGAGCTCATGTACGGCCCCAATACAACGAGCGCGAGCAGAACGAAGAGCGCGAAGATCGCTACATCGCGGTGAGGTTCTCGCGACGCCCTGCTCAAACTTGAACCGGGAAATGAATCTACGCGCTGAGCCGGCATGAATGAATTAGTTCCCCGCCTGTCGGCGCAGAGTGCGGATCCCGCGATCCTCATGATGCGCATTCAAGTGAGTACTCACGATCGACCGACTAGTTCCCGATACGCCGCCATCATCTTTTCATGTGTGTGTGACGCTGCAAGATGTCGCGCGCGTGCTGTCCAGTGCTCAAGCTGCGCGCTATCGTCGAGCAAAGATTGAATGGTTTCTGCTAGAGCTGCGTCATCGTGTACCTCGACCGCTATCCCGCATCGGGTTCCGTCCGTCGCCGTAATGCCCTCGATTTGACTCGGGACGTTCGAGACGACCAACGGCAAGTTCAGCTTCGCCGCTTCGATGAGGGAGACACTATGTCCTTCGAAAAGGCTGGGCTGGACGAATACATCTCCAGCCGCGAGCAATTCGAATGCTTCCTTTCGAGGCCGGTGACCCAGGAAGCTGACGCGATCAGTTACGCCCAATTTGTCAGCCAAGGCTTTCAGCATTTCTTCGTGCGGGCCGGTGCCAAGTATCTGTATCGCGACGTCGGGCATGCGCGCAGCCGCGCGGATCAACGCCGGATAATTCTTCTCGGGCGCCAAACGACCGGCCGCGACAACTCTGCGCCCCCTTGGCCGCTCGTTCCTCTTGGCGGCCAGGATGGCTAAATCCGACTCGACGCGAGGCGGTAGCGCATTGTGAATTGTGCGTCGCTTGGCGCGGTACGGACGCGACTTCCCGGCCAGGGAAGCCCCGACAGCGTTCGACACACTTACGATCGTTTGAATGTTTTTCAGAGAGCCGACCAGGCTATCGGCAGCGTTCAACAACGGGTGGTAAGTTTGGACCGGCGAATGGTGTGAGACGACAATCCGCGTCGTCGCACCTGCCATGCGCGCGGCGAGGGGAGCCAGCACGTTTGCTGCCGGCATCGCCGTAAACACAAGATCCGACGGCTCGGTTCTGAATAGATGCACGAGAGATCGCAGTAGGCCCAATTTTTCTCCGATTTTCGTCGGACGGCGAGCGACGACGTACGTCCATGGAGGATGTCCCGCGCGCGTTGGGGCAGCCTCTAAATATGGATAGAGCGCCATCAAGCGAACGTCGAAGCCACGCGTGCGAAATCCCTCCGCCAGGTCCGCCCACATTTCCTGTACGCCGCCAGCGGAGGAATGCGAGAGTAAGAAAATGATCGATTGTGCGTTCACGGAGCAATAGCCGACGAAGAAAAAACAGCAGCGTGCGGTCGTCGCATCGCGCGCAGATATAATCGGATCCGAATCTCTTGCAACATTTGGACGCCATTCCTAACTGCCGGTCGCGCCGGTCTCATTATTGGCGAAACCATCAGTAAACGCGCAAGCGTAACGTTATGTGGCGAAATCGGATTGATGCATGCGATGTTTGGACACCGTCGTCGTCGGCGGAATAGCGACAACTCGTGCAACGCGCGCGGAGCTTGCAGCACAAATGGCATACGACTGCCGGTGTGCGAGAACGGGGGAACTGACAAATCCGCGCGTTGTTACATCTTCCAACGGCTCTGTGATCGTTGCCTTTAATCACGGCGGTGCGATGCGCGCCGCGTTGTTGGAGGCCGACGTCATCGACGCGGACGGGATGCCTCTGGTGATGGCGACGCGCGTATTATGCAAACGTCCCTTGCAAGAACGAGTGGCAACCACCGACTTCATTCACAACGCCGCCGAAGTAGCGGCACGTGAAGGGCTTCGTTTTTATTTTCTCGGAGGTAAGCCGGGGGTTGCTGAAAAGGCCGCGGACAATCTGCGCCGCGTGCATGAAGATTTGCAGATTGTGGGGATTCGGCATGGCTACTTCGCGGAGGAAGAAGAGCGGGCGATATGCGATGAGGTGAAGAGCCGCGGGACGGACGTACTATGGGTCGGGCTCGGCAGTCCGCGACAGGAAATGTTTGCGGTCGCTAACCGGAAGCGCCTCCGCGGTGTTGCCTGGATCAGGACCTGCGGCGGTCTATTCGACCACTATGATGGCAACAGCAAGCGAGCGCCGTTGTGGATGCAGAATGCCGGACTCGAGTGGCTGTATCGCCTGGCTCGGGAGCCGGTCAGATTGGGACCTCGCTATCTACTCACAAACCCGATCGCGATTTTTCATCTCGCTACGAAGACCCATGACTGACAACGGCGCCGCATCGTTGGCGTATTCGCTGATCTGCGGCGGCCTCGCCATCGTCATGTTCTGCGGAAGCCACGTTGACGCCCGTGGGGATACCGCCAAGCCGATTGCAACTGCGGTAGGTCCCGTCGCGCATGAGACGTATGCGTGGAAGCACGTGGCGATCGGCGGTGGCGGGTTTATCACCGGATACGATTCCGATCCGTCGGGCACCACACGCATCATACGCACCGATGTTTATGGTGCCTACCTTTGGCTGAGCGATCAGAAGCGATGGGCTCAGCTGGTGAACAGTTCGTCGATGCCCGAGCCGGATCGCGTCCAGGACGGGATGAACGAAGGCGTATTCGAAATCGTGGTGGCTCCGTCTGATGCCAACCGCATTTACATGGCGATCAAGGGTCATGTGTATCGGTCCGATAACCGTGGCGTCAGCTTCAGCCGCGTGTCTCGATCCTCGCCGTTCCCGCTCGCCTTCGATCCGAACAGCGAGTTCAGAAACTACGGGCCATTTATGGCGGTGAGCCCAACAAACCCGGACGTCGTCTTTTTCGGCACGCCCGCAAAAGGTCTGTGGCGGTCCGACGATGCGGGCGAAACTTGGCAACGCGTCGTGTCAGTTCCCCCAGGAGCCGATCTCCGGCCGGAGGCGGGCATTCAAAGTCCGGGTTCGGTTATTTGGTTCGAGAGAACATCGGGTGGCGACCATCGCGGCCGAATATGGGTGATATCGCAAGGGCACGGCGTTTTTGTATCGAGCGATGAGGGCCGCGATTTCGCGCCGCTTTCGGCTGCCGATCAGCCTCAACCAATGACGCTCAAGCAAGGCGTCTTCGCGCCGAACGGCGCGTTTTATGGCGTCGACATTGAAGGCCGACATGCATGGATGTTCCGCGACGGTGTGTGGACTGACCTCACCGGACGGTCCGGCCTGGCGGCTGCTGAATTTGCGGCCGTAGCAGTAAATCCGCGGACCTCGCAGATTTTCGTTTTCGATGAGGGCGGCGACGTCTCGCGGTCCAGCGACGGTGGCGAGAGTTGGTCTCACCTCACGCACCGTTCTCGTGTCGGTGATGGCGATCCGCCGTGGCTGCGCGTCAGCAACCAGTCATATTTTGCGACAGGACGCGTGCAGTTCGACCCCGTCATTCCCAATCGAATGTGGGTCGGCGCGGGTACGGGCGTTTATTTTGCAGACGTCCCGGAAGACGCGACGCAAATCACCTGGACCAGTGAAAGTCGCGGGATCGAGGAACTCGTAGCCAATGACGTGGTTCAGCCCAAGGGCCGCCCACCAATGTTTGCTGCCTGGGATTTCGGTGTTCGCGCCAAGGACGATCTCGATGCTTTCTCGACAACCTACGGTCCGAAAGAAAGGGTTCTCATTGCGGTTCAGCAACTCGCCTGGAGTCCGTCTGATCCTGATTTCGTCGTCACTAACGCCTCGGATACGCGAATGACATGCTGCTCGCAGGACGGTGACTCGGTGCTTGCCGGCTATAGCCTCAACAGTGGACGAACGTGGTCGAAGTTTGTCAGCCTTCCGCAACCGCCGGGCACAAAATCCGACGATCCTTGGCGTATGTCGTTCGGCACGATCGCCGTTTCGTCCGGGGACACCAGCAACATCGTTTGGGAACCGTCATTCAACCGCTCGCCTTTTTATACGAAGGATAGGGGCTTAACCTGGGAGCGCGTCGTATTTCCTGGCGAACAGCTGCCGGACACCGGCTCACACAGCCGATACACCTTCGCGCGCAAGACATTGGCGGCAGATAGCGTCGAGGCCGGCGTTTTCTATCTGGTCCACAGTGGCGAAGGTGCGAACGCCAAATTGACCGGCCTCTGGAAAACGCGCGACGGGGGTGCCACGTGGCAAAGGGTCTTCAAAGGCGAGATCGCTCCCGACAGTCGCTACAGTGCCAAGCTCAGGGCGGTTCCGGGGGAGACGGGCCATCTCTTTTTTACGTCGGGCGTGGCGGAAGGCTCCGATACATGGCTACGACGTAGCACGGATGGCGGCGTGACGTGGCACATTGTTTCGGACGTTGATCACGTCGACGACGTCGGATTCGGCAAGAGTGCGGCCGGTTCATCGTACCCGACAATCTTCATCTCTGGTCGCGTGGCGGGTGTCTATGGAATATGGCGCTCTACAGACAACGCTTTGACTTGGCGCCGCGTCGCCGGGTTCCCCGTCGGAACACTCGATCAGGTATCGGTGCTCGAGGGGGATAAAGACGTCTTTGGTCGTGTCTACCTTGGTTACAAGGGATCGGGCTGGATATACGGTCAGCCCACGGCCTGCAACGCCACCGGATATCGCTTTCCAGACGATATGGAATGCGTCGCGGTGCAATGACGCGCTGACAGCGATCGCGGTTTATAAATCAGCATTTCGGAGGGAACGCTTTAGCCAAACCCTGGTTAAGCACCGGCGTGAATGCGTTGCCGATATTCAATCTTCGTCATCTCGGCGGTAAATTGAAGTCGATCACAACGATAAGGCTGCGGGGCTATTTCAAATACCGTGATTCGAATAAAGTGGCATATGCGATCGCGGTGCGACAACTCGCATATTGCGCTGCAATGCGAGTGAGTTAATTTCACCGCAACTCCGCACAGCCACCCGCGAAACCTTATCGACGATGAACCGCGAAAGGGGGTGGTTTGAAGTTCAATCCAATTGAGCGTCCCGATGCTCCGAGGGAGAGGGATGGAGGCGTCATATTCATGACCAATCGTACTGCTAATAGCATGTATCTGCCGCGCCAACGGCCTAATTCCTTTTTCGCCGCAAAGCGTGCGCTCGATTTATTCATATCGAGCTTGGCTCTGGTGGCGTTGGCCCCTCTGTTGGTAATTATTGCCGTCGCAATTAAAGCCGATTCTCCTGGGCCGGTATTTTTTTGCCAACGAAGGCGCGGATACAATCAAAAAGAATTTCGCATCTGGAAGTTTCGAACGATGACCACGGCTGACGATGGGCACGTGATAATCCAAGCGTCGGAAGGGGATCCTAGAATTACCCGCCTTGGTCGTTTCCTTCGCAGATGTAATCTTGATGAACTGCCGCAGTTGATCAACGTTTTAAGGGGTGAAATGTCGCTCGTCGGGCCTCGTCCGCATGCGCTTGCCCACGACGGTCATTACGAGCGGACGATCGAAGGTTATGGCCAGAGGCTCAATGTAAAGCCAGGCATTACGGGTTGGGCGCAGATACACGGACATCGCGGTCCGACGCGGACGAACGCAGAAATGCGGGCACGCGTCGCTCACGATTTATACTATATCGAAAACTGGTCGCTGTTTCTTGACATATATATTCTGGCTTTAACTCTTGTCTCTCGGCAGGCCTATCGAAATGCCTTATAATTAAGGCGTATCGCACCGGCAATGCTAGCCGTCGAAAGCCGACATAAAACGTAACACACCTCTCGTATCGTGATAGCCGCTTTCAGCTCGGATTTTTATGAACATCAGCGTCGGCGATCTTCTCGACATTTTTTTCAAGAATCTCGGCACTATTGCGACCGCTGCTATAGTCGCACTGATTGCCTCCGTATCGATTTGTGTATTTGCTCCCGTTTCATATAAATCATCTGCGATGATTTTGGTAAAGCCGGGGCAGTACATCGAATCGGATGCTACGACGACGGCTGCGTTTTTCGCGCGCCAGGAGCAGAAAATAAATTCGCTGGTGGAGGTTTTGCGCAGCCCTGAAGTGGTGAGTAAAGCACTCGACAGATTTGGGGCTAATAGACTATTTCCACAATTGGGCAGCGATAACGGGAATTTGCCTCAGTTTGCGCTAAAGATGCGCGAAACGGTCGATGGCTGGCAACTTGGAAATAGCCTGTCGGTCTTGATTGGGCGAAGGCCACCGCGGGATGAGGCGCTGCTTCTCGCTACAAAAGCAATTAGCGTTTCTGCCCAACCGCGAACTGATCTTATCTCGGTGTCCGTTACCAACAAAGATGCGAAAGTGGCGGCCGGCTTCGCCAACACGCTTCTCGACACCTTTCGGCTGCGTACGATGGAACTCTATAGCCGCTCCGGGGCAGACGAATTTTTTACCGGTGAACGAAAGAAATATGACGAAGCTTTTGAAATCAGCTCCGATCGGCTAAGTGCGTTTGCGATCGCGAATAACGCCTATTCTATTGATGAACAGCGCAAGCTCACGTTGGAACGCCGCAACGAACTACAGGCGGCTGCGGTCAGGACTCGAAGCAGCATAGTCGAGAAACAAAATCAGGCATCGGCGACCGCGGCTCAGATCGCAAATCTGAAGCCCATCGCTCAATATCCTCAGGTTCGCGATCTGACGCAAAGCATTCCTAAGAAAACACCTAAGGACAACGGCAGTCCCCTTCCTGAGATCGCGACGTCAGCTTCGACGCCGCCGCTTCTCCTGGTCAAAGTTTACCAGGAGACTGTTCAATCCCTGGTCCAATTGAAATCTGACATTGCAGGGCTTGATGCGTTGAAGGCGCATCAGCAAGACGAACTGACTAAGGTTGATGCCGAGCTCCAAAAATTGGCGGAGGACGAAGCCAAGTTTGATCGCCTAAAATTGGAAGTCGATCAGGCTAAGGCCGCTTCGCAGCAGTATTCGACACTCGCAGCCAAGGAGCGCATGGCTGCGGAGGTGAATGAAAAGGGGCTTTCAACGATTGAAGTTGCGCAGCCTGCGATCGCTCCTGTCCGACCGTCGTTTCCCAACCCCTACATCATTCTTCCGGTTGGCGGGGCCGCCGGACTTCTCCTCGGATTCTGCATTCCGTTGCTACGGCTGATGCGCGAGCGGATTCGTGAAGATTCCGGCGAAGAGAAAGTTCGACAATTTGAGACGATTCCGTGGGGCGTTACGACGACCCTGGCGAAAGAGGCAAAAAATGCAGCGCCCGAGCCTTTCGCGCACAGAAGAATGACGGGGTCTTGAATATTTGCGACTTTTGCGACTCGCATCTCAGTCGCGCGTGCCTCGTTCCACCTATTTCGACAGCATCCGGTCGCTGATGATGCGGCGTTGAATTTCGCTCGTGCCCTCGAATATCGTCGTTAGACGCGCGTCCCGCCAATAACGTTCGACGCGCCGTTCTGTCGTGTAACCGTTGCCGCCGTGGAGTTGCATGGCTTGATTGGTGACGCGCACGGCCATCTCGGTTGCGAGCAATTTCACTTGCGCCGATTCACTTTCCGCACCCTCGCCTTGGTCCAGAAGATGCGCGACTTGCTGCCAGTAAGCGCGCGCCTGCGCGACTTCTGCTGCCATGTCGGCAAGGGCAAAGCGGAGCGCCTGGAACTCGCCGATCGGATGGCCGAATTGCTCGCGCTCCTGCAAGTAGGCCCACGTGTCCTCGACTGCCGCACGAGCAACGCCGACCGCCCGAGCTGCGGTATGGACGCGTGCGATATTGAGCCCGCGCTGAACACTCGCGAAGCCGCCCGAGTCCGCGTCCGCGCCTTCGTCTCCGTAGAGGCCGGTGAGCCGGTCGCCCTCCGGCACGCGAACGCCTTTTAGTTCGAGATGCCAGGTGAGGAAGCCGTGATAGCCGATCTTATCGATGACGTGTCCGCTCATGCCCTGGGGAAAAGTGCCGGGATCCTTCACGACGAGAAATGGTTCGAGTCCGGCCGAGCGCGGTTCATCGTTCCTCGGCTCGCGTGTGCGCGCCAGGACTTCGATGAAATCCGCCGCAAGTGCAAAACCTGCCCACCGCTTGCTGCCCGTCAGTACCCATTCATCGCCATCCCGCACTGCTTGCGTCTGTACGCCGGCGAGGTCAGAGCCGGCGGTCGGTTCGGAAAGCGCGATGCTGCCGATCCATTTGCCTTGCGCGGATCGTTTCATCAGCTCGAACCGTCTGTCGTCGTTGAGTGTCTGCGTGCCGAGGCCCTGGCCTCGCGCCAAGATGCTGCCGACGGATAGCCAAGCGCGGGCAAGTTCTTCGGAGACGAGGCAATATTCGAAAACGCCAAGCCCAAGGCCACCGTACTCAGATGGTATCGTGATGCCGAACCAACCCTTTTTGCCCATCTCGTCGATCAGAGAGCGAGGCATCTCAGCCTTTTTTGGATCGAGCTCGTCCGCGATCGGCAGCACCACGTCGCGTGCGAATGCTCGCGCTTCCATCTGAAGCTGAACGCGCGCTTCCGTTCGCCAGGGCGATTTCAGTTCAGGCGGTTGTGGGTCCTGACGATCCAGACTTGGCATGAATCCTCTTGCATGTTTCGACGTGTCATCGGTCAGCGCTTCGAGCAAAGGCTAATCGTTATTACTCCATGCCCCATATTGGACTACCAACGTGCCGCGCAGACCAGTGGACTGATCTTAAGGGTTGCGCGGCCCTTAAAAATCGGCAGTGACGACCTAGGGGACGGTCGATCATACTGACTGCCTGACTATCGATCAGACAAAGACGTGCCAGGAGGTAGAGAAATGGATTTGGATTATCGGATCGCTGCCGGAGTCATCGTCGCAACGGCCGCGACCGATGCTGCTTATGTCATGTTTACGTCGGCTGTTGTCACGAAGCGGGCCTTTGCTGCAGCCAACTGGAGCGGCATCTGGTATATGCTTTCCTCATTCGCCGTCATCAGCTACACGAACAACTGGATATACGTTTGTTTCGCCATCGTTGGCTCGTGGATCGGCGCATTTTTCACTCTCAAGTATTTCAATCGAGAACCGAGCCACCCGCCGGCGCCACTCAAGCCGACGGCGTAGCCAAGGATTTGCTCATCCGATTGAACGCTGTCGCCGTGGCGACAGTTCCACCGAACTGGTTCTGAAGAATCTTAAATTATGGAGCATCTCATGCAGATCATCGCACGCCGAACGATTGCCGCCGCCGCGCTGGCCATTTCGATGTTTTCAACTCAAGGGCAGGCGGCCGATACTGACGCCGAGCTTGCATTCATGCCCGACACGAAGACGGTGACTCTTCTTAACGAAGGGGGCAAGTACGTCACCATCGATCTGAAACACATTCCGCAAGGTGGAACCTGCCGGATGGATAAAGATGCCGTCATCATGCGCGTAGGAGCCGGCGCCAGTGCAGGACTGACGCGCGTGCGGGCCGCCGCGCCTCAGCTGAAATCAGGCGGATGCCCGTTCCTGACCGATTTCGATCTTCCGGATGCCGACTATGCCGCCGCACGGTCGGCGTTTGTGCAGAAGAAGGAAGAAGCCATGAAGAAGGTGGACGATCTAAAGAAGCAGCTCGGAGAAAAATGGGACGAACTGACTAAATCCAAACAGTAGCTTTTTTTTCATACCCCATTAAGCACGCGACTAATCCGCAACCCGGCCTTAACGACCTAGATGCGGTTGCCGCGTACATTCCGACTCTGCGGGCTTGGCCTCGTCGGCCTTGCATTGGGTGAATGCGTCTTAAGCGGGAATGTTTGCGTCATGTCTACGGCAGTCTTAGAACGGCTCTACACTGAGCCGAGTTCAAAACTCGGTTCAGATACTCCGGAAGACATCGCCGAGATGATGGCTGAGGCTGCGCGGGTTGACGCGATGTTCCAGAGCATGACGATATCAACACTTCTTCCTACCGCGCTCGTCATGGATTGGGCGCCGTATCCAGAAATCGTCTGGCAACCGACAAACTAAAAACACATCGAAAAACTACACGTGTGCCTGAACGCCCGACATTGAGTTGTAATCTTGTTGGAGAACGCTGATGCATCCGGCGATGGCATGGTGGATGTGGTCGATGGCCATGACACGTGTGTGTCACGATCCACTCGGTGATTTTGGCGGGCTTCCAGATAGTCAGAATCGCGTGACTGGCGTTCAACGCCGCAATCGGCCGCTGGCGGACAGTGCACGAGGCCGTCTCGCAGATCTCCATTGGACGGAAAGCGAACCGGGCTTAGCTGCCTAAGACGCTAGGCTTGCCAAGGGTTGCCGGCGATCGGTACAGACCGCCGGCAGTTACACGCAAAAGCCGTCAGTAGTTATGGCGCCAGTCACGGTCACGGTCACGGCGGCGGTTGTCCCAGCCGCTACGTCTGTCGTGATTCCAGCGATGACTGCGCCAGCCCCAGTTGCGACCTTCGTCGGCGCGGTGCCTCCACCACCAACGGCGTCTCTCGTGATAATTGTTGTACCCATCATAGCGCGCAGTTTGCAGAAGGCTGCTCGTTTGGTGGAGTGCCGAAACACCAGAACCGACTGGTGAGGCATTCGCCGGGGCTGCCGCAAACGCCACAGCAAGTGACGTTACCGCGGCCGCGAGAGTGACTTGGATCTTCATGGAGCGCTCCAGTTGGAGGCGAGCAGCGCATGCAGCTCGCCTAACGATGGCATAGCAACACGACGCAGTGGAACCGGGCGTGAACGACGCATTCATTCGGAGTTCATTTGTTCGGCGCGCCGACAAATTGTGCGCGCGTATTACCGCTGCAGCTTATCCAGCGTGATGGGCAGATCGCGTACACGTTTGCCGGTCGCATGATAGACCGCGTTGGCGATCGCTGCTGCAACGCCGACGATGCCGATTTCACCCAAGCCCTTGATGCCGAGCGGATTGATGATCGCGTCCGGCTCATCGACGAAGATCACCTTGATGTCGTACACGTCGGCGTTCACCGGTACGTGGTACTCGGCAATGTTGGCATTCATGACGCGGCCGAAGTTGTGGTCGACAAGCGTCTCTTCGTGCAGTGCCATGCCGATTCCCCAAACGACGCTGCCCATGATCTGGCTATGCGCCGTCTTCGTATTCAAAATGCGTCCGCCCGCGACGGCGCTGACGACACGCGTGACGCGGATAACGCCAAGCTGCTCGTCCACCTTAACCTCGGCGAAGATCGCCGAATGCGTGTTGTTCGCGTATGAGTGATCATCAGCGACGGTGGTCGACTTCTCCTGAGAGATGCGGTCCACGGCGCCATGACGCATAGCGTCGGCGATCGACACTGCGTGTGACGCATCCCGCTTACTCACAAGTTTGCCGTCGGCAAGCGTAATCTCGTCAGGCGCGTCGTCTGCAATCGGCGAGTTCGGCATTTTCTTTGCCAGACGCATCAGGTCCTGGCGGATCGCCATGGATGTCGTCGCTATCCCATTCGAAACCGAGGCCGCGATCCACGATCCCCCTTCGACGGGCGATTGCGGCAGAGTCGAGTCGCCGAGGTTGATGGTGATGTTTTCGATTGGCAGTCCAAGCATATCGGCCGCGACCTGTGCCATGATCGTGTAGGTGCCGGTGCCGATGTCGGAGGTCGCGCAGGAAACCTCCGCGTGACCGTTGGCGGAGAGCACGATCCGCACCGCAATCGGCATTCGCAATGCTTCCCAGATACCCGTTGCCATGCCCCAGCCGAAGAGCTCGCTGCCATCACGCATCGAACGGGGCTCAGGGTTACGCGCGTTCCAGCCGAACGCTTCCGCACCCTCGTGATAGCAAGCTCGCAGGCTTTTGCTGCTATAGGGCCGGTCGCTATTCTGGTCGCGATCGGAATAACACCTAACGCGAAGATCGACCGGGTCGATCTTGAGCGCGACAGCAAGTTCATCCATCGCCGATTCTAGCGCGTAGACCGCCGTGGCAGCGCTAGGAGCGCGCATGTCGCACGATGTAGAAAGATCGAGGTGGGCGAGCTTGTGCGCGTATTCAGCATTGGCGGACTTGTAAAGGAGCCCGGACCAGCCGGTCTCCTGCCGATAGAAGTTTTCGTATCGCGACGTCACCGTGATCGCATCATGTGAGATCGAAGCCAGCGTTCCATCGGCGTTTGCGCCCAATTTGATCTGCTGAATCATGGCGGGCCGGTAGCCGAGCGCGTACATCTGTTGGCGCGTCAGCACGAGCCGCACCGAACGCTCCAGCGCGCGGGCCGCCAGCACAGCCAGAACCACCTGAAATTGCGGGCGCAATCCGGAACCAAACGCGCCGCCGACAAAGGGTGACATGACGCGCACGTCGTCCGGCTTCATCTCGAACACGCCGCATACATAGCGCTGTACGTTCTGCACACCCTGCGTTTTGTCGTAGACCGTCAGCTTGCCGCCGCCGTCCCACGTCACCGTCGAAGCATAGAGCTCCATAGGATTGTGATGCTCGATCGGGACGTAATATTCGCCCTGGTGGCGCACATCGGCCTCGGCAAAGGCCTTCGCGGCATTGCCTCGCGGCTTTGGTGGGGCCCACGGGCTCTGAGCTGGTTTCAATGCAATTGCGTCGTCGCGTTGCCGGTATACGTCCGTCACGTGCGGGTCTTCGGCGTATTCGATACGAACCAGTGACGCTGCGAAGCGAGCGATCTCGGGTTCTTCGGCGATGACCACTGCGATCGGCTGACCGTTGAACAAAATCCTGTCGTCGTAAAGCGGCCGGAAAGGCTTTCCTCCTGGCGGTGCGACGTCATCTTTATAGGCGCGATCGGTATCGGCCATGTGCGGCCGGTGTTCGTGCGTAAGCACGTCGATCACCCCATCGACGCGTAATGCCTCGCCTGCATCGATGCGCAATATGCGGCCTTTGGCGATAGTTGATGCGACGACACTGGCATGGGCGAGGCCGGAAGCGTTGAACTCGCCCGCATACTTGGCTTCGCCCGTAACCTTGGCGCGGCCATCGACGCGGGACGTGGGCGTGCCGATGTAAGTCATCATGGGTTTGCTCGCTGCATCTTTCTGGTTGACCGCGATCGCCACGTGCTGCGCTCCGCCAGCATGTGCGCATTTGGCGTATCCAAGCGCCCCGACAGCGGTTTGCAGAAGTCCCCGGCGGCTAATGCTAATTACCTTTTTCATCGAATTTTCTTGTTCGACTGCGATTGCGGTGTGCCCTGAGCAGCCTGTGTCAGCGCGCGGATAATCGTCCGGCGCGCCAGGTCTATTTTGAATGCGTTGTGCGTGAAGCCCTTCGCGTCGCGCAGCAGCAGATCGGCCGCTCTCCCAAATGCGACATCGTTTGCTTTCTGCCCGGTCAGCGCGGATTCGGCCGCCGTATTGCGCCACGGCTTGTGCGCGACACCGCCAAGCGCCAGACGCGCATCTTTGATCGTATCGCCTTCGAGTTCGAGTGCCGCCGCGACCGACACCAGCGCGAACGCGTAGGAAAGCCGGTCACGAATTTTCAGATACGAGTAGTTCCTGGCGAAGCCCTGCGCCGGAATTTCGACCGCTGTGACGATCTCGTCCGGACGGAGGGTCGTATCGAACTGGGGCGTTGTCCCGGGCAGCCTATGGAAGTCAGAAAGCGCGATGATGCGCTCGCCCGCCGGTCCCGTCACATGGACCTTGGCATTGAGCGCGGCGAGTCCTACGCACATGTCGGACGGATGCGTGGCGATGCAGGCCTCGCTCGTGCCGAGGATTGCGTGCATGCGGTTGAGGCCGTTTATCGCCGAGCAGCCGCTGCCCGGCTGACGTTTGTTGCAGGGTGTCGCGGTGTCGTAGAAGTAATAGCAGCGCGTCCGTTGCAGGAGGTTGCCTCCCGTCGACGCCATATTGCGCAGTTGCTGCGAAGCGCCCGCAAGGAGTGCGCTCGCGAGCAGCGGATAGCGTTGTTCGATGAGTGGATGATAGGCGAGGTCGGAATTCGGCACGAGCGCACCGATGCGGACGCCGCCGTCCGTTGTCTCTTCAACCTTGTTCAGCGGCAGCCGCGAAATGTCGATCAATCGCGAGGGGCGTTCGACATCTTCCTTCATCAAGTCGATCAAATTGGTGCCGCCTGCGATGAACTTGGCAGTCGGATCGGCCGTTATCTGCCGCACCGCGTCGGCGACGTCGTTGGCCCGTGCGTATTCGAAGTTGATCATGATTTTTCCATCGCCTGCTGGATCGCCGCCACGATGTTCGGGTATGCGCCGCAACGGCAGATGTTGCCGCTCATCAGTTCACGGATCTCGTCGGCGGTCTTCGCCTTGCCCTCTGCCATGAGCCCGACGGCGGAGCAGATTTGTCCCGGTGTGCAGTAGCCGCATTGGAACGCGTCGTGGTCGATGAATGCCTGCTGCACCGCATGCAGCGAGCCATTCGTCGCCAGTCCTTCGATCGTCGTGACCTTGGCGCCGTCCTTCATCACTGCAAGCGTGAGGCAGGAATTGATCCGCCGCCCGTCAACCAGGACCGTGCAGGCGCCGCATTGGCCGTGGTCGCAGCCCTTCTTCGTGCCCGTCAGATTGAGATGATCGCGCAATGCGTCGAGCAACGTCGTCCACGGCGCAACGTTCAGCTGCGTCTCGGCGCCGTTGACGGTCAGCACAACCGAAATTTTGTCGGGCGCTGGAATGGTCGACCTTGCCGCCGTGCGTGTTTGCACCATTAGCAGTCTCCGCGTACGCTGAGGGACTTCATATGCCTGACGGGATTTGCAATGAGATCGTGCAGGCCCGCGGGTTCAACGGTGGAGCGCGTTGATCGTTCCAAGGACCAACGGCCATTCTGAATTAACTTTGTTCTCTCCGGACCGAGAATGGGAAAATGCGCGGCGCAGCTATGTCATTTGCCGCGAACGCGGATGGCTTACTGAGCTGGCCCCGTGGTTCCAATCTCGGCCCGGGCGTTGCGGCGGATAACCTGGGGCGGCTGGCCGTAGGCGCGCAGGAAAGCGCGTCGCATGCGCTCGCGGTCGGCAAAGCCCGCCTCGCGCGCCACGACGTCGATCGGGTGGCGCCCCTCCTCCATCATCAGACGTGCCGCCTCAAGGCGCAGATGCTCGACGGCCTTGGCGGGTGACTGGCCGGTCTCGTCGCGAAACACGCGACTGAACTGGCGCGGGCTGAGACGTGCGGCTTCCGCGAGCTGTTCCACAGAGAGGTCGCTGCGTAAATTCTGCTTGGCGAAAGCCAGTGCGCTTTGGATGCGGTCGGACTTCGGCTCCAATTCCAGCAGCACGGAATATTGCGACTGGCCGCCCGAGCGGCGGTGATAGACCACGAGTTTTTTCGCAACGAGGCGCGAAACGTCTGCGCCGAGATCCTTCTCGACCAGCGCCAGCGACAGGTCGATGCAGGCCGTCATCCCGGCCGAGGTCCAAACGTGGCCGTCGATGATGAAGATGCGATCCTCCTCGACCTTCACGTTCGGATAATCCCGCTGCAAATTGCGCGCATGGTACCAGTGCGTCGTGGCGCGCCGGCCGTCGAGCAGCCCTGCTTCGGCGAGGATGAAAGCGCCGGTGCAGGTCGCGGTCATACGCCGCGTCACCTTGCTGGCTACTTTAAGAAAAGCGATGAGGCCCGGCGTCGACGGAACGATCTCGTTGCCACCGACGACGATCAGCGTGTCGAAGGCTTGATCGCCGAATTTTTCAGTATCGATCACAATGCCGGCGGAGCTACGCACCGGTCCGCCGCTTTCGGATAGAAACCGCAGGTCGTAGACCGGTTCGCCAGCCGTGATGTTCGCAAACTCGAACACCGTGATCGAGGCAAGGTTCATCGCCTGGAATTCCGGGAATAGGATCAAACCGATCCGTCTCATCGCCGCCTCCGGTATGTCCTAAAACGTTGCTTATATGACATTTGAGACAGCGCCCCACAAGCCTAAATCTTCCGTGGTCAAACACCGGCACGCGCCGGAAACACAGGAGATGGCCGAAATGACTGCTCACCAGAACCAAGGTACGGCCCTGGTCACCGGCGCCTCGTCCGGCATCGGTGCCGTTTATGCCGATCGCCTCGCACGCCGAGGCTATGACCTCATACTTGTCGCACGTAATCGCGATCGGCTCGGCGCGTTGGCCCAACGTCTCACTCGGGAGACCGGCCGCACGATCGAAGTGATCGCCGCCGATCTCAATAACAGCGCCGACACAGGGCGTGTTGAGGAGACGCTCCGCACCGATGCCAGCATCACGATGCTCGTCAACAATGCCGGCGTCGGCGGGACCGCGCCACTGTTGAATTCCAATGTCGGCAAGATGGAAGAGATGATCACACTGAACGTCACGGCGTTGACGCGGCTCACTTACGCAGTTGTGCCGGGCTTTGTCGCGCGTGGCCGCGGCACGATCGTGAACATTTCGTCGGTCGTCGCCATGGCGCCGGAGATCCTGAATGGCGTCTACGGCGGAACCAAAGCCTTCGTGCTCGCCTTCAGCCAATCGCTGCGCCATGAACTCGCTGATAAGGGCATCCGCGTCCAGGTCGTTGCGCCGGGTATGACCGCAACCGAGTTTTGGGGAATCGCGGGCACACCGCTCGAACACTTGCCACAGAATTTGGTGATGTCGGGCGAAGACCTTGTCGATGCAGCGCTCAGCGGGCTCGATCAGGGCGAGTTCGTCACGATCCCACCGCTTCAGAACATCGCCGACTGGGATGCCTATGAGAGCGCACGGCAAAATATGAATGGCAAATTGTCGAGTACCAACCCCGCCGAACGCTACAACGTCGGCACGCGCAAAGTTGCCTAGATGCGAAGTTGGACGTCCGGCCTGGATACGCCGGGCGTCCGCAAGCGTCGCATTCGCCATTTCTAACGCGGCGCGAAGAGCCTTTTTGGATTGACCGGCGTTATTCACGCCGCCGCAGCACCCGACATCCATAGCGAGCACCCACCATTAGGGTCGCATTGGTTGAAGGAGAATTGGAATGCTGAGTAAACATTTTTTGACAGGCTGCTTCGGAGCGCTCGCGATCGGACTTTCGCCGATCGCTGCGACGGCGGCGCCTTTTGCACTGCATGCGCCGGCATTATCTGGCGCGAATGAAAGTTCGCCGCTCATACTGGTGCGCGGCGGCGGTGGTGGCGGTGGCGGTGGCCACGGCGGTGGCGGCTTCGGCGGTGGTGGCGGCGGCTTTCATGGCGGCGGTGGCGGTTTCCACGGCGGAGGCGGATTTCACGGAGGTGGAGGCTTTCATGGAGGCGGCGGCTTTCACGGCGGTGGCATGCATGAAGGATTTGGAAGTCGCGCTTTCCACACCAACGGCGGCTTCTACGGACATCACGCCGGCCACGGCTTTCACGGACATCACCGAAGCGTCTTTCTAGGCGGTCCTTTCTATGACGGCTACGACGACTACGGTTATGGCAGCGACTGCTGGTGGAGTTCCCGTCGCGGCGATTGGGTCTGCCCAGGGTATTGATCGCGGTTGCGTCCCGAAGAATCGCGGAGGTGCATCATCGCCTCCGCGATTTTCTTTTGCCGTCTAGGTGTGGATGGCGAAAACTTAGTCGCTAACTTGCTACGGCGGGCTGGGCCGGCTTCGGATTGACCTTACTGCCGTCAACTAAATCGACCGATGGATTCAGGATCACCTGGTCGCCTTTTTTTACGCCGCTACTAAGCTCGACCGCCGTCCCCAGATCGCGCGCCACCGAAACTTTCTGAAGGTGGGCAACCCCGTCTTTAGCCACCGCGACGTGCAGGCCGGTTTGATCGAATATGATGGCTTCGGCCGGCACCAGCAGAGACGGCTCTTTGCGCGGAATATGAAGCTCGACGGTGCAGTATTCACCAGCAGACAATGCTCCATCCGGATTGGGAACATCAATTTCCGTCAGCAGCGTACGCGTGGCAGGCTGCAGCGCATCGGCGAGTCGCGTGACCTTCCCCGGAAAAGTTCGATCCGCAATTTCCGGAACTTTCACCACCGCCTCGACGCCCGGCTGCAGCCCGACCACATGATCCTGCGGCACGAAGACTTGTGTTCGGATCACGTCGGTCTGCATGAGCGTGAACATGAATGTGCCGCTCGTTGCGTCGGCCTGTACGAGGGTGCCAACATCGATGTTGCGTTGGGTTATGACCCCGTCGAAGGGCGCCACGACTTTCTGATAGATCTTATCCTGCTCGAGCACCTTGAGCTGCGCTTCCTGCGCCTGGATACTTTGTTGTGCAACGCCGACGGCCGCTGCCAGCGCCTTGAGATTCTGCTCGTCGACTGAGCCTTGCTGCTGCGTAAGCCAGCCCTTTTCGACGAGGGGATGATCGCGATTAAAAGTGATCTGCGCGAGGTCCCGGTTCGCCTGGTTCTGGCGTAACGTGGCTTTGTCGAGTTCAAGAGTGGCGCGCGCTTGGACGATTTGATGATCGAGCTCGGGGGCGACGATTTCCGCCAACAGTTGTCCCTGCTTGACGTGATCGCCGATGTCGACGTTTCGCTTGTCGATGTAGCCGCTGGCGCGGGCGAAGATGTTCGCCGTCGTATAAGGTGATGTGGTTCCGGGCAACGAGACGGTAACCGTGTCGTTGCTGGCTTTCACCTCTGCGACCCGGACGTTCGGGACGAAATCGCGGTGCTGCTCGGCTGTAGCCGCGACTTGGCGTTGCTGCTCATGGGCACTCCAGCCGCCCAGAGCCAACGCGCCGGCCAGAAGCACGAACGCCCCAAGTCCGAGTGACAGACCTTTATAGCCCCGCCGTTCAGCGGTCGGGATGTCCGTTGGATCGATCCTGTCGTGACCTTCGTCGGACGGCCGGATTAAGGACCGCTCTTCTGAGTCCATCATCAGACTAACCTTTCAAATACGCCATGGGCCGATTTTCCGTCATTGCGCTTGCGCAGTAGGGCAAACAAGTACGGCACGATCAGCAGGGTTGTCGGGGTCGCAAACAAAAGACCGCCGATAACGGCTCGCGCCAGCGCTGCGTTCTGTTCCTCGCCTGGACCGCCGATCGCCATCGGGATCATGCCGACAATCATTGCCGCCGCAGTCATCAGCACCGGACGGATACGCGTATGTCCGGCATTGATCGCCGCCTCCAGCGCGGGTTTTCCGGCAAGCTGCTGCTCGCGAGCGAACGTCACGAGCAGAATGGAGTTCGCCGAGGCCACGCCCACAGCCATGATCGCGCCCATCAGAGAAGGAATGTTGAGCGTCGTTCCGGTGACAAAGAGCATCGTGAGAATGCCGCAGAACGTCGCCGGCAATGCCAGAATCACGACGAAGGGATCACCAAAGTTCTGGTAGTTGATGACCATGAGCAGATAAACCATCACCGCCGCAAACAAGAGGCCTATGCCAAGGTTTCGGAACGAGTCGTTCATGCTTTGAATTTGACCGATGATCTGAATCGAATTGCCCGGCGCCAGCTGCTTTTGAACGCCAGCGACGATCTTGTTGATGTCGCTTGCTACGCCACCGAGATCGCGGCCCTGAACACTGGCGTAAACCTCGTAGACAGGTTGGATGTTGGTCTGATTGCTGTTGGTCGGCATAGTGCCGCGCTTGAATGTCGCGACATTGCTGAGCAGCCCTGGGATCACGGCGCCCGCGGCTGTTACCGCGGCAGAGACGGGCGTGTTGGCAATATCATTCAGAGACGCGACCTCCCTCTCCGGGGTCTGGACCACCAAGTAGTAGGGAATGCCGGACTTCGGATCGGTCCAGAAATTCGGAGAGACCTGCTCGGACGAACTCAAGCTGATATTGACGTTGGATGCGATGGTGTTGGCGTTGAGACCGAGTTCTTGAGCTCTTGCCCGATCGATCGTGGCATAGAATGCAGGACCATCCACCTCCTGCTGAAGATGCGCGTCGACGATCCCGGGAACAGCCGCCATACGCTGCTGCAATTCCTTCGCCACGCGGAGGTTCGTCGTCCGGTCGTAACCAACTGTCCGCACATCGATCTGGGCAGGAAGGCCGAAGTTGAGGATCTGCGTCACCATGTCGGCAGGCTGGAAATAGAACTCGTCCTCCGGAAATGCCGCGGGCAGCACTTGACGCAGCCGCCGAATATAGTCGGCGGTCGGTGCATGCCCCTCCTTGAGCGACACCAGAATGATTCCGTCATTGACGCCGATCGTCGAGCCATCAGCGAAGGCAAGATTGTACGCCCGCGCCGGCAGTCCGATATTGTCGACAATCAAATCACGGTCCTTCTCGGGGACGACTTCGCGAATTTTGTCTTCAACGGCTTGAAAAATCCGCTCGGTCGACTCAATCCGAGTGCCGGCGGGTGCGCGCACGTGCAGCTGAATCTGCCCGCCATCAATGGCCGGAAAGAAATCGCGTCCGACCAGAGGCAGCAGGGTGCCGCCGAGAGCGAGGATCAGGACGGCCGCGATCGGAATGAAGATCCGCCGATGCAGTAAAAAGCTGAGCAGCGCGACGTAGCCCTCACGCAGGTGCTCGAAGCCTCGGTCAAAGCCTGCTTGAAAACGCCCTAACCAACCTCTCCAGCCTCTCCGGTCGTCGCCCGCCGCATTATGATGCTCGCTCTTGAGAAGCATTCCGATGGTGATTGGTGTGAGCGTGCGCGAGAGTATGTAAGACGCAAGCATTGCGAACACCACCGCAAGGCCGAGCGGGGTGAACAAATATTTCGCAGGACCATCAAGGAAAACAACGGACGTGAAAACGCTGCTGATGGCGAGCGTCGACACAAGCGTCGGCACCGCGATGCCTGCAGCTCCGTGCAACGTCGCCTCGGGCAGGGCCATGCTTTCCTCGGTGAGCAGGCGGTGCGTATTCTCGATTGTCACAGTGGAATCGTCGACCAAGATGCCGACCGCCAGCGCGAGACCGCCGAGTGTCATCGTATTGAGCGTGTCGCCGAGAAAAAACAAAACAACGAGCGATGAGAGGACGGCGAGTGGAATCGTAATCATCACAACCAGTGTCGAACGCCACGAACCCAGAAATAGTAAGATCATCAGCGCGGTGAGCCCGGCCGCAATCGCACCTTCGCGCAGAACACCCTGGACGGACGACGTGACGAATTTCGACTGATCGAACAGCTCGCTGATCTTGAGCCCGGGGGGCGCGGCCGCGCGCATCGTCTTCAGCGCGTTCTTGACCCGATTGACGACGTCGAGCGTCGAAGCATTGCCGTTCTTGATGATGCTGAGCAGCACCGACCGTGAGCCGTTCTGCCGCACGATGTTCTGTTGCACCATCGATCCGTCGCGGACCTGGGCAACGTCTTTAAGAAAGACGGTAGCGCCGTTCGTGACCTTGACCGGGATATTGTTGAGATCGTCGATGGTCGACGGCATGGCATTCGTCCGCACCGTGTATTGGGTATTGCCGATCTTCGCGGTTCCGGCAGGCAACGTCAGGTTTTGCGTATTGACCGCGTTGACGATGTCCAAGGGGGTCAAACCTCTGGCCAGCAGCTTGTTTGGATCGATATCAACCATGATCTGCCGATACTTGCCTCCGGCAGGAGTCGGCAGCGTCACTCCAGCGATCGGAGCCAATTGCTGGCGCACGCGGTAAATGCCGTAGTCGTAGAGCTGCTGTTCGCTCAGGCTGTCGGAACTGAGACTGAGCTGAAGAACCGGAACGCTCGACGCGTTAAACTGCACGACGATCGGAGGCTCAATTCCGACCGGCAGGAGCGCTCGGATCGCATCCGTGGCAGATACGATCTGCGCGATTGCAAGGTCGAGATTTACGTCCGGCTGAAAATAGATTTTCTGAACAGACAGTCCATCAAGCGTCTGCGCCTCCATATTCTTGATGCCGTTGACGTTGGCGCTGATCGCATATTGGCTGTAAGTGGTGATGCGCTGTTCCATTTCCGGCGTGCTAAGACCAGCGTCTTGCCAAATCACGGTGACTACCGGGATTTGAATTTCCGGAAAGATATCGGTCGGCATCGTGCGGATTGCCGTGATGCCGACAAAGACAATGAACGCGGCAAGCACGTAGAACGTATACGGGTACCTCAGCGCGAAGCGGACGATGCCCATTTGCTAACTCCAAATCTCGCCACCGTATCGATCGATCGACCGTTCAGATCGGCGGTGGGGCGGCGCTCGATAAGCCGGCGCAATTGTCAAAAGGGATTAGAAATATTGAGTTTGGCGATCTGTATTAGCGATCTGTAATTAACCCGGCCCCGCCCTATGGCGGCGAAGTCTTGTTGGCGATGTCCCGAATGGTGTGGGGATCCGAGGCTATGCCCCAGATCCCCTTTGCAACGAACCCACTGTTAAGCTGGGTCTCAGCGGCAATCCCATATGCCGTGGACCGATAGCGAATGGCACCCATCGTACTTGCCGGCCTGGGCAGCGCTGGCGCCCATCGCAACCGACAAGGCAGCGAAGGCGATCACAAGAGCTTTCATCGGAATGACTCCTTTTTTGGGTATCAAGTTTTGAGGGAATCGAGAGAACACGCCGTGTTCGTCTCCGCCCGGTGTCCCCATTTGCCGACGGCACATGGACGTGTGGTTCATTGTGGAGACTGCGCGGTGAAGCGATAACGCGCGGAAATTGAAACGAGGCGTTCGCTCGAGCTGAAGAATGCCTATCGCGTCAGTGCGACTGCCTCGTCGTTCTGCTTCGGAAACGTGAAGACGTTGCTGCGACGACACGGCCGTCCGCGCTACGAACATGGATGCCATGTTGTTTTAGCCAAGGGCCGCTCGGCGCTCGCTCCATCTGTCACCGTTGTCGCGTCCCAGACGATGCCTGCCGGTATAAATTTCGTGGTGCGGCTGCTGAGGCTCATGCGGCGGATTTGAATACGCCGTTCCTCCGACATGGATAACGGAGGTCTCGGTTCATTGCGGCGCGTTGCCCCATACTTCCATTGTGACATGGCCGCTATCACATTGAGCTGTCTGGACTCTTGCCAAATCAACAGCCGTTATTCGTAACGTTGCCAAGCTGCGAACGAGAAATTTTTTAGGCCTCACATCCGGGGGGCAATCGCAGGCTCAACGCAACGCCGCAACGAACAGAGCCAAGGTGCAATGACGCAATCGATTCGGGCATCCCTATCGTCGCGACTGTTTCCGTTGGCTGCCGTTGCCTTGGCCATCGTCATTTTTCTCATCGACACGTTTTCGCCGTTGGGGATGGCCGTTGCAGTGCTCTACGTCATCGTCATTTTGATCGCCGCGAACTTCTGCGAGTGGCGTGGCGTATTGCTCGTGGCGCTCGGGTGCGGGGCCTTGACGCTGATCTCCTTCTGCATTTCCCACGGCATGCATTACGAGAGTCCCGCATTCGCCCGTTGCCTCATCAGCCTCTCGGCAATCGCGATCACGTCATTTCTGGTATTGAAGAACAAGGCGTCTGAAGCGGTGCTGCGCGAGCAAGCCAGTCTTTTGGGTGTGACGCACGACGCCATCTTCGTGCGCGACGCGAACAACATCATCACATACTGGAACCGCGGTGCGGAGGAGCTCTATGGCTGGAGCGGTGCAGAGGCCATCGGCAGAACTCCCCCGGATTTGCTGAAAACGATTTTCCCGGTCGCGCTCGAAAACATCACATCGATATTGCTCCGCACCGGCAGGTGGGAAGGGGAACTCGTCCACACGAAGCGGGATGGAAAGCAGGTCACGGTCGCGAGCCGATGGTCGCTGCAGCGGGGAAAGCAGGGGCTTCCCGTCGCGATTCTGGAAACGAACAATGACGTTACCGAACGCAAGCGGGCAGAAGATGCCTTGCGCAAGAGCGAAGAGTATTTGGCCGAGGCGCAGAGGCTAAGCCTCACGGGAAGTTTCGGATGGGATATCGCCACCAACAAGCTGGTCTGGTCGCACGAAACGTATCGCATTTTTCAGTTGGACCCGGCGGCCGAACCGAGTGTGGACTTTGTCGTTCAGAGAACGCACCCGGCTGACGTCGCGTTGGTCCTGACTCTCATCAAGCGTGCCACGCGCGACGGCAAGGATTGGGGCCTCGAACACAGATTGCTGATGCCCGATGGATCGATCAAATTTGTCAACGTCGTAGCCCATGCCACACGTGATGCTTCCGGCAATATCGAGTTCGTGGGTGCGATTATGGATGTGACAGCCGCCCGGCGGGCCGAAGTCGCTCTGCAGCAGGCACAATCAAATCTCGCGCACGTCAACCGGGTGACGACGATTGGCGAGATGACGGCTTCGATCTCGCATGAAGTTAGTCAACCGATCGCCGCAATCGTGACGAACGCGGGTGCGGGGTTGCGCTGGCTTTCCGCACATCCCTCCGACCTGGAGGAGACAAAACTGGCGCTCAGCCGCATCTGCAAGGATGGAAAGCGGGCCAGCGAGATCATCACCAGAATCCGCGCCCTCTCCAGGAAAGTGCCGCCTCGCAAGGACCGATTGAGTATCAACGAGATGATCCTCGAGGTGATGGCTCTGATGCGCGGCGAGGCCGACAGGAACCACGTTGTCGTGCATACGGCTCTCTCCAACGACCTGCCGCTCGTTTTCGGCGATCGAATTCAGCTGCAGCAGGTGATCCTTAACCTCGTCGTCAATGCCATCGAGGCAATGAGCGCCGTACCCGAGGGCAGACGAGAGCTAAGCATCAGCTCCGAAACGGACGGTTCTGGTGGCATCCTCGTTGCCGTCGGCGACGGTGGTCCCGGAATTGACCCAACGCATATCGACCACCTTTTTGATGCGTTCTATACTACGAAACCCGCTGGCATCGGCTTGGGATTGGCGATTTGCCGCTCCATTATCGAGGCGCACGATGGGCGGTTGTGGGCTACCCCGAACGGGCCACAAGGAGCTCTCTTTCAGTTCTCGCTGCGGGCCGGCAAAGAGATTGCGTGATCACCAATGTTGTCGTGTTTTTCATGAGTGATGAACAGCCCATCGTTTTCGTCGTGGACGACGATCAATCCATTCGCGACGCATTGCAGAGTCTTTTGCACACGGTCGGTCTCGAGGTGCGCGTGTTCCAGTCGACGCAGCAGTTTCTGCAAAGCGAACGACCAGATGCGCCGGGTTGTCTGGTGCTCGATGTCCGGCTTCCGGGCGTGAGCGGTCTCGACTTTCAGAGCGAACTCATCAAGTCGAACATCCATTATCCGATCGTCTTCATCAGCGGCCACGGCGACATTCCCATGACCGTTCGCGCGATCAAGGCAGGGGCCATAGAGTTTCTTACCAAGCCTTTTCGTGATCAGGATTTGCTCGATGCGGTGCAAGTCGGAATCGAGCGCGATCGCGTCCGACGCCACGAGTCGTCCGCCGTCGCGGAACTGCAGAAGCTCTTAGGCACCTTGAGCGCGCGCGAACGAGAAGTGATGGCGCTGGTGGTGACCGGGCGTTTGAACAAGCAGATCGCCGCCGATCTCAACGTTAGCGAGATTACCGTGAAGGTTCATCGCGGCAATGTCATGCGCAAGATGCAGGCGAAATCGCTGGCCGAGTTGGTGCGAATGGCGGATAGGCTCGGCATCACCGCTGCGCAGACATCGTAGCCGACTATACCAAAGTATAGCCACGCCCATCCCTTGGTTCATCGGGCCTTGCCCTTCATCCATGACCGTCGACCCAACGTGCAATGGCCGTACGTGGGTGCATAGTCGTACATAACTGACGGAAACGAGGACTGCGATGGCGAAGAGGCCGATGATTTCAATTGTTGATGACGATGAGTCCGTGCGCGAGGCGACGATGAGCCTGATGAGAGCAGCGGGATTCTCGCCTGAAGCGTTTCAGTCCGGCAACGATTTTCTCAAGTCCGAAAGATGCGGCCACACCGACTGTCTCATTGCAGACGTGCAGATGCCCGGCATGAGCGGACTAGAGATGCACGGTCGTATCGTTCAATCGGGAAACGACATACCGACCGTTTTGATCACCGCCTATCCAGACGACAAGACCCGCGCCCGCGCGCTGAAAGCCGGGATCGTTTGCTATCTAACCAAACCCTTCAACGATCAGGAACTTCTCGATTGCATTCAATTGGCCCTCGCGCAGGGCGCTACTCGGAGTAAGAGTTCATGAGTACGGCACTTACGACAGCCGAACACGACAGGCTCAACGGACGCGGTCTATCTACTCGGCGGTGGACGTCCCGCAAGGGGCAGACGATGCGCGGTACCCAATTCGCGCAGCTCACTGCCTTTGTGGCCGTTGCCGAGCATCGCAGCTTCACCCGGGCCGCGGAGCATCTCGGCCTCTCTACGCCATCGCTTAGCCAGGCCATCCGGTACCTCGAAGAGGGTTTCGGCGTTCGGCTTCTAAATCGGACGACCCGTAGCGTCGCTCTGACCGAGGCCGGCGAACAGCTGCTCAGCCATCTGAGTCCGGTGCTCGATGGGGTCGACAATGCCATCGACGCCGTCAACGCGTTTCGCGACAAGCCGGCCGGCACCATTCGCCTGACGGTGCATCCGCTCGCGGCGGTCACAGTGATCGCGCCACTCGTCGCGCGCTTTTCTGCCGACTACCCGGCCATCGGATTGGAAGTTTCGGTCGATCTCGACTGCAAGGACATCGTCAACAACGGTTTTGATGCCGGCATTCATCTCGGCAACAGTATCGCGAAGGACATGGTCGCCGTTCCGATCGGCGGCAAATTCCGGCTCACGACCGTTGCGTCGCCCGCCTATCTCGAGCGCCACCCGATGCCTTTGGTACCCGAGGACCTGCGGCAGCATAACTGCATCCGTTATCGCTGGGACAAAGACGCCGTCGCCAATAGTTGGAGATTCACGAAAGCCGACGATCAGATCGAAGTCAGCGTCGAAGGATCGCTCACGGTCAACGACCACGACCTTGCCTTGAGAGCGGGGCTCGATGGCGTCGGTATCGTTCAGCTGCCGGAAGCGTCCGTTTCTGCCCTCGTCGCGGAAGGCAAATTCGTTCCCTTGCTGACAGACTGGTCGCCGTGGTGGGCCGGCTTCTTTCTCTTCTATTCAAGCCGGCGCCACGTACCGGTCAAGTTGAGGGCGCTAGTCGACTTTCTGAAGAAAGAATCTAAGCGCGTTTCCGAGCACTGAGGCACACTTCGGTTCTGCAGCATATTAGTTTTGCGATCCGAGCTCCCCCCGTCCCCCAAAGTTCGGGTCGCATTAAACGGTCGGCCCTTCCCACTCCGGGGCCGGCCGTACTTTTTTCCGGGCCGGGATAGCGGATCTCAAACAACGCCAGCAGAATTCGGGTTCTAAGTCCGGCGCTCAGCTCAGGGTGCAGCACGCGTCGCCAGATGCGACGGGCGCGCGTCGTTAAACCACCCATCGGGTGCCACGCCGTCCGCAATTGCTTCGAGCGCCGCAATATCCTTGAGCCGCAGCCCTGCCGGTGCGCGCGGCTCGATCAAGCCTCTCAGCTCGAACACCAGGAGCACATCGGCAAGCGTATCAACGCTCATCCTCAGAGAATTGGCGATAAGGTCATAGGGGATCGAATCCACGATGAAACGCGTGTAACGGTCTTCACTGCTGCTCGCGGAAGCTAGCCTGAGCAAGAGTGCCGCGACGCGCTCAATGGGATTCGGCGCGCTGCGTTTGACATGAGGCGAATGCGTTATTTCGAACTCGCGCTCAATCGCGTCAAGCAGCCTTGCCTTGGCTCGAGAGTTGAGTTCGACCATCGCATTCGTCCAAGAGAACGGAAAGCACAGCACGCGCGTCTCCACCATCGCGCGGGCTCGGATTGTGTGCCGATCGAGGTAGCCCAATCCGAACCAATCTCCGGCGTAGATAAATTCGAGGAACGCGTGCTTGCTCGCGCCTGCCAATGCGTACGTGCAAATCGCGCCGCTTTCGACGCGATAGATGCTCGTTTTGGAGTCGCCCTCGCGAAACAGGACTTCGCCGGCTGGAAGGGTGCGTATTTGTGGAAATATGCAGGCAGACGGATCGGCATCGGGCCTGACACGAAAGTTCCCTTCGATCATCGCTCTCGCTCCCGTACTCGTGCGCGGCGCCTTGGATAAGGCCGCTCTAGGCACGATCGAACATTGGCCGATTTCGAAGGCGGAGATAACGCCGGATTGCTCGAATAGATCGTTCGCGCGGACCAAACAGTCATCCGCGCGCGCCCTGCGCTATCTCAAACCTGTCGTTGGCAGAGTTTTCCGGGACCAGTCAGCGAGTGGAGCGAGCAGAATAAGCTCGGCGGACGCACGTAAGCTGGCGCCGTCCGACAAAACGACCTCAAGTGGAACACTGGGAAACACTTGCGGTATGCTTGCCCAATTGAATTTCACTGCGTGCCGGAGGAGCCATGAACTCCGGGCCGATCGGACGGGTAATCGTGTCGCGCAGGATGCGGTTGATCTCCGCCTTGTCGGAAGCATCGAGCGTCCAACCGGCTACTTCGGCTGCCGGCCGCAGTTGGTCGGGATAACGGGCGCCCCACAGCGCCGCGGTGATACCCTGGTCGAGTGCCCAGCGAACGGCCAAGTGGATGACTCGTTTTCCAAAACGGTTTTGGGCCAGCTGATCCAGGCGGTGCACGGCGGCGAGATACTCAGCAAAGCGGGGCTGTTGAAACTTCGGGTCGGTCCTTCGCAGGTCGTCGCCAGTGAAGATCGTGTTGGGTCTCATTCTTCCCGACAGCAGCCCACGGCAGAGGGCCCCATAGCCGAGCGTCGTGATGTTGTTCTTCTGGCAATAAGGCAGGACATCGGCCTCGATCGCACGTTCGAAAAGATTATAGGGCGGCTGCACAACGTGCAGCGGCGCAACGCTGCGGAATTGTTGCATTTGCGGAACCGAGTAATTGCTGACGCCGATCGCGCGGATCTTGCCTTGCTCGTAGAGCGTCAACATTGCCTCTGCGGTCTCATCGATCGGGACCAGCGGATCGGGCCAATGCACCTGATAGATGTCGATGTAGTCGGTCCGCAGCCGGCGCAGCGAGTCCTCGCACTCGCGCATGATTCGCTCGCGGCTCGAATTGCGAAAAACCTTACCGTCACGCCATTCCAGCCCGACCTTGGTGGCGATGATCGCGCGCGAGCGCAGACCTGCCCCCGCGATTGCCTTGCCGACAATTTCTTCGGAGCAACTGAAACCATAAACGGGTGCGGTATCGACGAGAGTAATGCCGTGTTCGATCGCGGCTCGGATCGTCGTGATTGATTCGCATTCGTCGGTGCCTCCCCACATCCAGCCACCGATCGCCCAGGTGCCAATCGCGATGCGGGGAATCGTCAGCTCGGTGCCAGCGATCTGTGCGAGCTCTATGGGGGCTTGGGTTTGACGCGCCATGTCTCGCTCCATGTTTAAATCGGATGTCTTCACATACTACCGCTTAAATGCTGGGCATCGTTCGCACACAGGGCAATGTGGACCATTTCAAATAGACCGTTTGCGCCGGCCAAAGAATTCAGAAAGAAGGCCTTTGCAAGCGGTGCTCGCCACCTTAGAGGAGTGCCGCAAAGCGTACGCGTGAGCCCGTCACAACTGCGAGAAAGTGGAACACGCCGGCACGGAGGCGCGTTTCTGTCATGTAGAGGCAGAAAGGATTTCCGATGAAAAAACTCCTGCTGACGACGGCCGTCGCTGTCCTGTTCGCTGCGCCGTTGATGGCGCAAACGGCGCCCGGCGATGCTATGCCCGACAATGCAGAACGCGGTGCAAAGGACGGGCAAGACGTACGTCCTGGAGGTGTTGGGCCTGGAAGCGAAAAGAATTCGCAGGTCTCGCCGACGTCGCCGTCCGTGCCCACGCATTCGCAGCCTCCGCCTGAAATCCCGGCCGGCGCATCAGGATCGAGCACGGGTGCAAGCGGCGCGAGCAATCCGCCACCTCCGCCCTCTAACGATTCGGGATTACATTAACGACGCGGCTGTTTCTTGTTCGCCGTCGCTTCGGAAGATCCTCTTGGAATTTGTGCACGCGGGAGCGGCCACTATTTGGAGCGCCGCTTCTGAATTTCGCGATTGGTATAGCGTGCGTTGCCGAGGCCCGTGCCGATCGTCAGCGCCCCCCAGTGAAGCCGATCTCTAACGTAAGGCAATTCGCTCAGGCCCTGCACGACCGCGTCGTTGTGGATGACGACCATGGTTTCGCTGTCGCCGATTCTAGGAACCTGCTCGCGTATGACCCGCGGAAGATTGAATCGGGTGCTCTCCCAATTTCCTGGCAGGTTTTGCCCTCCGCGATCAATCGAACCGTCCTCACGGATGATGCCCGGGCAGCCGATGCCGACGACGGGAGCCAGCTCGATCTTGTTCTTTCGGCTCCAGCTGATCAGCTCCTGCAACATCTCTGTCAGGCGCTCGACGGCGCCTTCGCGGTTCGTATCCTCATCACCGTGACGCCAGAGCTCAGAGGTGACGATTGCGGCCTTAGCGAGATCGCTGGATTTCTTCAGATTCAGTTCGACGACTCCGGCCCTGATGTTGGTGCCACCGATATCGACGGCGAGAATGCCGTCGTGGCCTTTCAGCATCCAGGCCGGCAGCAAATGCGCTGCGCCAAGCAAACCTGCCTCATCGGGGTCATTGTGGATCATTTCGAGATCGAGTTCGACGTTGTCGGCGCGTAAAATGAGTCCGGCACGAGCAATTGCCAATTCGCCGATGCGACTGCCGCGAAAGCCTCCACCAACGACGATGCATTCTGTGTCGCGCCACTCCTTCAGCCGCAGAAAGCGGCGAATGACCGAAGCCAGTTGCTGCGCGAAATCCTCAATCGCGCTTTGGACCATGCCGGCCACCTCTGGATCGCCCTTGCTGAGGAGATCGGCGAGTTTCTTTTTGCCCAGTTCTTCGCTCGGCTTGTCGCCTAGCGGGTCTTCGCCCGCCTCCTTAAGCGGCTTGCGCCATTTATCGACGAGTTCCCAGAACGCACCCTTGCTGGCCTTATCGCCGACAAAGCCCTCCTCGTCTTCTATTTCTACATTGTAGCTATCAACCGTAACGCTAGGTAGAACGGCCGCTCCGTGAGCGGGCAAATCAGGCTGGGCCGCGGCCACGTTTTCTTGCTTTGACATGGAGATCCGATTTACTCGCTATCCGCTAAGTGGCTGCTTGCATCGTCAAACGTGTGCCCACGCAATCATCAAGGAATGATGCGCTGAATTCCGGCACGTACTATAACGCCGAAGGGGCCGAAGAAGTTTGGACGAAGACGCAAGCCCGCAGTGAAATTGATGCGTCGTTCTTAAACTTTGCCTGGATTGGCCGGGGGCGTCTGTGGAAACGCCGGCGTGCGCAAACGATACCCGCGCTCGAGCCGATGGTCAGAGACTTTTTTCTGCGCTTCGGAGGACCTTACCAAACCGCTGACCGTCTTGCAGAAAGCCGGTCTCGAAAAAGCGTTAGAAGACGCCGGCTTGGTTTGCGCTTTCGAGACAAACGCAGCCGCCCCGACAATGGGATTGGATCTCCGAAGCGTCGCCCGGCTCCTACCACTTCTGTTGGATTCCCGAGAATTGCTGCTCGCAAACCCTGCGGGCTTCGCTCGCCACGATCGGCGGCGGCAAACAGCCGCCTCGTCATGTCGTGGACGGGCAGATCCAGTGACTTTGCGCGCGCTTCGGCCATTGCCGCTTCCAACACGCGGTGGAAGCACTTCAACTCATCTGAATCGTATCCGCCAATTTTCATATACAGTCCTGTTTTCGTGAAATCTCCGATCGACTGCGATCGGAACATACCTCGGTTTATGGCCGACCCGACCAGTCCATGTCCGCACGAGCCAACAACACCGCTCCGACGTGCCGGTTCCCAACGCGCATGTGAAAAATGGCCGACGTCATGGCTGCGTTGCGCCAGTCCCTAATGTTTACAGGGCATCGCACGACTGCCGCATTTTAGTGCCGGCGGTGAGTGTTTTTTCGCGAGGCTACTTCGGCCCAGGATCGCGAAGTTGAGGGAGGAAAATTTCGCCATCTATAAGCCGACCTTGGCGTTTTGCTTGGCATCGACGTTCGGGGTTTCGCCTTTGGCATAGGCTTTGACGGCCTCGAGGACGTATTTGACACCTTGTGTACCAGCGTTGTCCCAATATTCGCCTTCACGAGCTTCCACCCGGATGAGGCAAAGCGATGGATCGTCTTTTCCGCCGGGAAACCAAATCCGCCAAGCTTCCGACCAAAGCTTCTCGATCAGTGCGCGGTCGCGGACGATGTAAGCGTTGCCGTGCACCGATGCGAATTGAGCGCGACTTTGAAACGTCACTGATACCGCAGGGTTAGCATCAATTTCAGCGATCTTCGGCGACTGCAGGCTGGTTGAGAAATACATATCGGCGTCCGGCCGAAGCTCGGCTATCGCCATCGGCCGCACATGCAGACCGTTTCCGGAATGCGTGACCAGCATCGCGGTGTCGAAGCCCTTCAGGACATCGAACAGGTGTTGTTTTGTTTCGGTCGTCGATGTCATGGTGGGGGGTGCTCCGAAGTTTAGCGATGACAAGTAAACCCGGGCGAGCGCGGTGAAGTTCCGCTTCTTCCAGCGAGGAGGGCCCTGATTATCGCTAAGCCTCCGCGCCAGTGTGCGTTTCGCGGGGTGTTTTTTCCTTCTCGGCGCGCGCGTGCTTTTCGCCGTACTTCATGCCTTCGAGCTTCAGCCCGTCGGGATCGAGGAAGTAGACGGCGTAATAATCCTGATAATATTCGGCTGCCCGATCGACGATCGTCACGCCGTGTTTCTTCAGGTAGGTCTCTAAATCGTCGACGTCCTTGCGGTTGCGTAATTGAAACGCATAATGATGCAGTCCAACCTCGCCGATGCGGTGCTTGTGTTTGCGACCCTGAGCATCAGCCTGACCGATCCAGTAGCGTGTCTTGCCGTTGCTCCAGCCGATGGCATCGCCACCGCTTTCGTCCATCACTTTGAATCCAAGGAAGGCAAAAAGGCCGCTGTAAAAAGCCTTTGATTTCTCGAAGTCACTGACCCGAATAGAAATGTGGTCGATGCCGACAACACGTGCCATCTGTCGACTCTCCCTTATTTATCGCTAGGATCTCAGGCGGCGCTGAGGGCCGCGGCCTTGCCGAGTATGAGTTCTTCGAGGTCACCGTTGAGCTTGGCTCTTTCCGTGTAGAAAAGGCCGTGCGGAGCGCCGTGGTAGACGGCGAGCTGAGCATCGTTGATGAGCTGTGCGGATTTTTGACCAGACGCCTCGATGGGAATCGTCTCGTCCGCATCACCGTGAATGACGAGCGTCGGCACTGCGATCGTCGAAAGATCGCTTCGGAAGTCGGTCTCGGAAAATGCCTTGACGCATGCCAGTGTGGCGCGCGCCGAGGCCTTCATCGCGTCTTCACAAGTGGCCGCCAGCATCGGATCGCTGACGGGAGAGGACATCCAGCCGATGCCAAAAAAGCGCTTCGTGAATTCCGTTATAAACGACGGACGATCGACCTGAAGATCGAACTGCATTTGCTCGAAGACACTTTTATCGACGCCATCAGGATTATCTTCGGTCTTGATCAGGCAAGGCGTAACGGAGGAAACGAGCGCTATTTTGCTGATCCGCGCGCCCGCGTAATTCCGCATATAGCGGACGACTTCGCCGCCGCCCATCGAAAAGCCGGCGAGAGTGACGTTCTGCAAATCCAAATGTTCAAGAAGTTGTTTCAGGTCGCTCGCGAGCGTGTCGTAATCGTATCCGCTATAGGGCTGATCGGACCGGCCGAAGCCTCGCCTGTCATAGGCGACACAACGGATGCCGCGCTCGGTCAGGACGTTTGTTTGATACTCCCACATTGTCGAGCTGAGTGGCCAGCCGTGGATGAGCACAAGCGGCGTACCCTCCCCGGAATCGGTGTAGAAAAGGCGTGTACCGTCCTCGGCTTCAAATTGCATTCGGTTCCTCGATTTCCTTCACTGCGGCGCGGGGCTTGTGCCGGGACCAGGTGTTGGGTTGTACGGTCCCGATGTTCCGCTTGAGCCACTGCTGCTTCCGCTGGCTCCCTTTTGCATTTCAGTGACGCCGCTCGAGTTCGGCTGATTGGGCTTGGTTATGCCGGTCGGGTTGGCGGGATTCACTTGTTCGCTGCCGGTGCTGCCGGCTGCGGGTGGCGTCTGCGGTGTGGATGGTCCAGTGTTCGTTTGCGCCATCACGGAAGTACCGGCGACAACTCCTGCGACTATCAATGCTGAAAGAAGTGAGTTCATCGACGTTTCCTTTTTTCAATACGTCCACGGCGCTACGTTAGCGTCCGCCGCCGCCGCCGGCGGAAGCACCACCGGCTGAAGATCCGCTACTCGAAGATGCTCCACCAACCCCCCCTGAAGTTCGGGCTCCGGATGACCTTGAGACGCCGCTTGAAATGGACGGTGATAGGCTTGGAGTCGTGGAACCGCTCGGGCTTGTCAGCACACCGGTGCCGGTCGAACTCGTGCCAGCGCCGGAGACGCCGCTGCTGGTGCCGCTACTCGAAGGCGCACCTTCGATGATGGTGTTGAAATTGCCTGCGGCGTTTGGATTGGTAGTGGTTGCGCCAGGATTTTGAATCGCCCTGGCGCTTGCACCCTCGTCGATCTGCAAGCGCTGGCGACTTGGCGCCGAGGGGTCCAACCTATTCTGCTCGACCGGGGGAGGCGCTGCCCCCGGCGCGTCGGTCGTGGTCGCGCCGGGCTTAGTGATCAACGATTGAGGATTAGCGGAATTTTGCCTGTCGACCTGCTGTTGGATGCGCATGCTTTCGGGAATGCCCCCTGCATCTGGGCCCGCACCGCTGGTTTGTGAAAATGCCGGAACCGAAAACGTCAAGATTGCGATCGTTGATGCCGCTAAAACCGTTTTCATGCGGACACTCCTCGCGTGAACTGACTTTTGCTTTGCAAACTCCAATTCTGCAAAAGCAGTTCCCACTGCGGCCCGGGTGGCCGTCAAATGATGTGAACGAGCGGTTTTGAACGGTCTGAACGGGGTGAAGTGAGCCCGCAAGCGCCTCATTCCTCAAGTATCGCGGCCGCTTCGGGTCCGATACTCGGCAGCCATTCCCACACTTTGATCGACTTGATCGTCATCGTCGCGGGCAACGCAGCGACGTCAATCGGTCCCGCCCAGGCGCCACCGAGGGCCAGATTGAGCACGAGCTGAAACGACTGCTGCAGCGGCTCGATCTTTCCGATGCGGATCCGCCTGTCCATTTCAAGCATCGGTTCGCCGTTGACGTTGATGATGATTTTTTCGGGGGTGAATTCTGCCGAGTATGTGATGTCCTTGCCCTGAAATCCAATTATCGTCCGGTCTGCCGTGATGATTTTGAGATCACTTGCGGACGTTCCGTAATGGACGGTCGAATGCACCGTTTCCGGTTCTCTGCCCAGGTGCTCCATCAAATCGATTTCGCCAAAGCCATTTCTGTTCGGGCTTCTCAGCCAAATCGCAGGCCAAGCGCCGTTGCCGCCGCGGACGCTCGCCACGATTTCGATCTTTGCGTTCCGCCACGCCTTCACGGAAACGAGGCTGGCCGAGGTGTATTGCGCTTCGGGTTTCGCGCGCCGCCAATCAACCGCCCCCTTCTTGTACGCCGCATTCGCAACGCGCTCGCTGCGTCCAATGAGGCGAAGGCCGTCCGGACCAACTGCAAAGTTATCCGGCGCGCCGCCGGTATAATATTGCTCTTCCGAATTCCTGAGAAAGCCGCGTTCGAAGGTCCACTGCGCGGTGTCGAACGGTTGACCAGCCGACCAATCGTCAACCAAGACCCAAGACGTCCGGGATGAGTGTGTCCAGCTGACGAAAATGAGAAAGAGGACGAGCCGCTTCACCAGACTTTCCTCGAACCGACGCACGGTCGTCGAGGTAACGCCCGTTCACATTAATGGTTGCTATCGGGATGCCCCGGCGCGCACAGGCACAGGCCAACTTATTACTGCAGCCCCGGGTGTAAACGTGCGAACCGGAATTGCCAACGGTCGTCTACTAGAGATATCGCCCACATGATCAGTCCACCCGCTGCAAGCGCGGAACCGACCCAGCCGGTGGACGTCCATCCATATCCGTGAGCAATCGCCAATCCGGCAAGCCATGGTCCAATTGCATTCGCGACATTGAAGGCACTGTGGTTCAGCGCCGCCGCAAGGGTCTGGGCATCGTCGGCCACATCCATCAGCCGCGTTTGAAGTGCCGTACCGAGGCCGCCGCCGCACCCGATCAGAAAGACGACGGCAGTGACCGCGTAGATGTTGCCGGCGGCGATCGGAAAGAGCGCCAGCGAAACAGCACTGCAAAGCAGAATGCCGCCGATTGTCGGCATCAACGCCCGGTCGGCAGCCCAACCGCTGGCGAATGTTCCGACGGTCATTCCAACGCCAAAGACGCAGAGTACGATCGGCACGATTGACGGCGCGACACCCGTAACCGCCATAAGCGTCGACGAAAGATACGCGTAGACTGCGAACATGCCGCCGAAGCCGATCGCACCCGTCGCGAGCGTCAGCCAGACCTGCCGGCGCTTCAGCGCTCCCAGTTCGCGCAGTACACCTGCGCCGGGCTCGGGCTTATCGACGGGCACGAACAGCCACACGAGAGCGACGGTCAAAAGCGCAAGTAGCCCAACAGAAGCGAAGCCGAAGCGCCAACCGAGCGCCTGCCCCATCCACGTCGCGGCTGGCACGCCAAGTACGGTCGCAATGGTGAGGCCCATCAGCACACGCCCCACCGCCTGGGCCCGGTATCCGGCAGGTACGAGCGAGGCGGCGACGAGCGTGGCGACTCCGAAGTAGGCGCCGTGCGGAATGCCGCTCAAGAATCGAAATGTCAGCATCCATCCGTACGTTGGTGCCAGCGCCGTCAAAACGTTTGCCACGCCGAAGGTCGCCATCAGCCAGATGAGCAAGACGCGCCGCGACCACTTGGCGGCGAGGAGTGCAATGACGGGCGCACCGACCACGACGCCGCATGCATAAGCGCTGATGACGTGACCGGCTGCGGGTTCAGTGATCCGCAGGTCGCTCGCGAAATAGGGCAGCAGGCTCATCGCCGCGAATTCGGTGGTACCGATCGCAAATCCACCCATGGCCAGAGCGAGATGCACCAGCCTGATTTGCGCGGGGAGCAATGTGGAGTGGTCCTTGTTCAATCTAAAACCATCAAGGCGCTTGGCCACCAACCTTCAATTTCCGCACGCCTCGATTTTGTTGCGATGCGAGAGCCACATGCGCGCAGCCAACACCATGCATATGTTATGATTTAAATCTCAGGGTCCAGGCGGCGAGCGATGTGATTTTGCAAGTGCGAGATGCCTCAAAGACATGGCTCGCCTCACGAAGGCTGCGCGGCGCGCAGGGCCCATGAACGCTGTCTTCGGGATGTTTGAGGCGTGGTCATTTACCAGGTGGTCGATTGATCCACCTTGTCGAACAGCTCGTTCAGTCGCCTGCCGGCGCCGGGCGTCAGTGAGTGGGGAAGTTCATCGCGGGCGAAAAAGCTCTGCTCGATAATTTCCGCGTTCGGCTTCGGAATGCGTTCCCGCCGCCAATGGTCGATGACAAAAAGGACGATGTGGTCGCCTGGGTAAGCTTCGAAATTCGAATAAATTCCGAATAGCCGCGGGGCGCCTGAAACGATGACGCCCGTTTCTTCGAGCAACTCGCGTGCCAGTGCATCTTCGATCTTTTCGCCCGGCTCGACGCCTCCCCCGGGGAAGTGCCAGCCCGGACGGTATCCGTGCCGGACGAGGAGCACGCGCGACGTCTGATCGATGATGACGCCCTGGACGCCGAGCGTTACCAGATCGGCGCGCGCCTGACAGGCAGAACGAATTCGCTTCAGCAAAGCCGTTACCCCTTTAGCGTCCAGCGTGATGAGGTGAAGACCCGGGTCACCTCTTCCGCCACAACGTTTGTAGCCTACGGCGTCCAGCCGTAAAGCCAATCGAAGCGCTTCATGAGTGTTTCTGGTGGCGCAAGTTTCATAGCGCTGTTGCGCGCCAGGGCTGCCACGCCACGCATGTGATAGATGTCGCCGTTTCGTCGCGAGGCTACGGCAACTCTATTGGTGCGGCGGCGGCGCGCATTTTCATAAGACCGCAACGACGCGTCGATGTCCCGGCTCGAATCCGAAAGATGCGCGGCAAGCGCTACGGCATCTTCGAGGGCCATCACCGCACCCTGGGCGAGAAATGGAAGCACGGGATGGGCCGCATCGCCGACGAGTGCCGCGCGGCCGTTCGTCCACTTGGTGAGTGGCCGCATGTCGTAGAGCGGCCAATACCGCCACTCGCGTGCGTTGGCGACGAGCGATTGCAGCGGTGCGGCGAAGTCTCGAATCTTTTCGTGCACGGCTCCGGCTGAAGCCGGCGCTTCCCAATCGGCATCTTTCGACTCATCGTCATCGACAATGACGATGAGCGCGATATCGCGACCAGCGTTGACGGGATAGTGGACGACGTGGGCGCCGGGAGCGAGCCAAATGTGGACGGCGTTGGCAGTCAGGCTTGCGGGTAGCCGCCCGGCGTCGACGACGGTGCGGAACGCGGCCTTGCCGACAAAGACGGGGCTTGCGCCGCCCTCGCAAGCAATCTGCGCTCGCAGCGCCGACCACAAGCCGTCGGCGGCTATGAGAATTGATGGGGTCAGGACTTGACCGATCGCGCCAAGCGCGCGGATTTCATGGTTGAAATTTTGGAATTTCAGAATTTCTACGCCGGTCTCCATCGTGATCAGCGGCTCGGCTTTGGCGCGCGTGCGCAGGGCCGTGTGCAGATCTCTGCGGTGGGCTGTCCAATATGGCGCTCCGTGGCGCGCCTCGATCCATGCGCCCAACGGCAAGCGGATTAGTTCGTGTCCTGTCGGGCCATCGCGAACGCTCAAGGCATCGGGCGTTGCTACGCGGTCTTGCAGCAGATCGGCGACGCCGAGGGCTCGAAGAATTCGCACGCCGTTCGGGCCGATCTGAATACCGGCGCCTTCTTCGGGAAAGACGGCGCGGCGTTCGCAGACGTGCGATGCGATGCCGCCTCTTGCAAGTGCGAGCGCCGTTGCGAGGCCCCCGATGCCGCCGCCTGCAATCACGGCGCTCGTTCGACCTGTTGTCACGAATGTATGCTCACTGTCGCAGCGCTGCGCGCGCTCGTTGCCTCAGGCTGCGTCCGCTACGAGGCTGCCCTTCGGGTCGCTCTCATCCGCTTTAAGACGCGGATCGTAAATATAAAGTGTCGAACAATACGGGCACAGGATTTGGCTGTCCTGTCCCATATCCAGGTAGACATGAGGATGATCGAACGGGGCGCGGGCGCCCATGCAATTGAACTCTTTAACCCCAACGAAGATGCGCTCGGCGCCGACGTCGTTGGCGAAATGCGGGATCAATGCTCCGGCCATGCGGTTGCCTTCTAGGATAGGAGATCTGAGGACGTACCATACCGTTGGTGCGGCGATGATGGTAGGGGACGACGCGCATCTCTCGTTCGAAGTTAGTGGCTATGGCAATGACACATTTTGACAGCGACGGAGTGGATATCGCGTTTCTCGATACCGGGGGCGGCCCGGACAAGCTGCCGGTACTGCTCGTCCACGGTTTTGCTTCGAATGTGCAGACGAACTGGACCAACACCGGTTGGGTCGAATTTCTCGTCAAAGCCGGTTACCGGGTTGTTGCGTTCGATAATCGGGGGCATGGAGAAAGCCAGAAGCTCTATCAACTGACCGACTATGGGGCGCCGCTGATGGCGGAAGACGGCCGCCGCCTGCTCGATCATCTCGGCATCGCGCGTGCGCATGTCATCGGCTATTCCATGGGCGCGCGCATTGCCGCGTTTCTGGCTCTCACGCATCCGGATCGGGTCGGGCGCCTGGTTTTCGGCGGCCTCGGTTTCAGCATGGTCCGCGGAATGGCCGGAACCGGGCCAATCGCCCGGTCCCTCGAAGCCGAAAGCATCGATGACGTGACCAACCCTACGGCACGGACGTTCCGTGCCTTTGCAGAGCAAACCAAGAGCGACCTCAAGGCCCTTGCCGCGTGCATTCGCTCATCACGAGCGCCGATTACCGCCGAGATGGTCGCGACTATCCAGCCGCCTGTCTTGGTTGCGGTCGGAGAAAATGATGTCATCGGCGGTTCGGCGGAGGCCCTGGCCAAACTCATTCCCGGGGCGCGTGCTTATACAATTCCGGGCCGCGATCACAACCGCGCCGTCGGCGACCGGTCATTCAAGGCCGAGGTCTTGCAGTTTCTCGACGGCAAGTAACGCGGTGTCGTTTAGCGCGGTGTCTGGGCCTCTCCAAACTGGGGACGTCTTCGATCGGTACGCGGTACATTTCCGATCGAAGACGCGAGCGCCACATTCCGGGGCTCGTACGCGGTACGAAGCGAGCCCAGCCCAGCACCGGGAGCAGCCGCCAAATAGCGGGGCACTATGACGACCCGATTTAAGCCGTGGACGGAGGTGTAGATACCTGTGGATAACTCGAACGTAGTGGCTTTGGCTACGAAGCCGACGTTGATGGCCGCCGCTCTTAATTCCGCCCCGGCTTTGACAAGCGCCGGACCAAAATCAGCCTGAAAAATATGGGATTTTTCGATGTGGGCGGGCAGTCTTTTACCATCGATTAATCATACCGGCGTTAGCTTTGCCCGTCATGGTTCTGCGTCGTCTCCGCGTTTTCGCGCCAATTGCCGCTCTGATGCTGTCAGGGCTCGGATTGCTATGGGGCTGCGGCACGACGGGGCCGGATTTCGTCGTCAAGAGCGATCCTTGGCGAAGTCCCGAAGAACGCGCCTGTCTTGCCTCAGGCGTCATCCAGCAAACGGCCTTCGTTCACGCGCGATCGGCACTCGGTGGCCCGAGCGTCTGCGGCGCTGAAAATCCGTTCGAGATGTCGGCGGCCGATAACGGGCGCGTTGCTTTGCGGCCCGCTGCTTCGCTCCGCTGCCCGATGATCCCGCAGATCGACAGCTGGGTAACGCAAGTGGTCGAGCCGGCGGCTCGCTACTACTTCCGCCAGGACCTTGTCGAATTAAGCGTGCTCGCGTCCTACTCGTGCCGGCCGATGAATAGCGTCGACGGCGCGCAAATTTCCGAGCATGCCTACGCGAACGCCATCGACGTCGGCGGGTTCAAGCTGTCGAACGGCGACAAAATCAGCGTTCTGGAAGGCTGGAACGGGTCCGAACGCGAGCAAGCGTTTCTGCGCCGCATCCACGACGGGGCGTGCCTATATTTCACGACGGTGCTCGGCCCGAACTACAACAGCCTTCATGCCAACCATTTCCATCTCGATCTCGCCCATCATGGCGTCAGCGGGCTGAAAGGCTATTGCAGATAGCTACCGCGCCGTGCGGCCAAGGGCGCGTGCGGACGCCCCGTAAATCCGCTACAAGCGCCGCATGACCTGGGATCACGATCCACCGCCCGGCGCGCGACGCGGCTACCATCACGGCAACCTGCGCGAAGCCTTGATGAAGGCGGCGCTCGACCTCATTGCCGCGAAGGGCCCTGCTGGATTTACGTTCGCGGAGGCAGCGCGCGCGGCAGGTGTCAGTCCGGCGGCGCCCTATCGGCATTACCGCGATCGCGACGCGCTGATGGCGGACGTGGCGCGGCACGCTTTCGAGGTTTTCGAGGCGAAGCTGAAGCAGGCCTGGGCTAACGGCACGCCCGATCCGTTCACGGCGTTCGAGCGCGTCGGACGCGCCTATCTCGCCTTCGCGCGTGCTGAGCCCGCAAAATATTCGGCGATGTTCGAGGC
>Ga0207678_10000259_pt1 | contig 47999 bp, 41 predicted proteins | sample KBSC63metaG_FD_184319 | JGI IMG/M metagenome (GOLD analysis project Ga0207678, IMG submission 184319) | Corn rhizosphere microbial communities from Kellogg Biological Station, Michigan, USA - KBS C6-3 metaG (SPAdes) (version 2) | ecosystem: Host-associated > Plants > Roots > Rhizosphere > Soil ... | reverse complement strand
GTGAGCGAATCCGCATCGCACGGCGCCGGGCAGGACTTTCCCAAGCAGCGCTGGCACAAAAGAGTCATGTAACAGCCAGTGCCGTCGCTCAATGGGAACACCCCTCCGGCACTCGACCGGATTTGGATCGCTTGCAAACTATCGCGACAGCAACCAACGTCCCCCTCGCGTGGCTCGTTTCAGGTCTAGCGCTCGCCGCCGCGCCTGCGCAAGTCTTTGAAATAGAAACGCCTGCGATCGCGATCGACGTCTACGCCGAAACGCTTGTCGAAGAGACGCTGTTGAAGAATTTTCGGCTGATGTCCCAGCAGGCTCGAGAGCATTTTGCGGCGCTCGCTCAAGAATTTTCGAACCCTCGGGGACGGCGGGATCGACAGCGGCGCTAAGTGCGCGCCGAATTGAATCCAAGAAGCTCGCTGCCTCAAGCTCACGCCTGCGTACATCGTGTCAGAGAACAGTCCCCAGTTCCGGCGATGCCGTCACACGTCAGGGAGATTCGTATGCTGTTTCAAGCTTCGACGCCAGCGCGTCGATACAGTGCTGTGCGCTCGTTCGTCATGTCGCTTGTCGCCGCGGGAAGCCTCGTTTTTGCCGGGCAGGCGTTCGCGACGAGAACGCATACGATTGTTTCGCCGCCGACCGACGCGGTCGCGGCCAATGCATGTCACGACGAGAATGTAAGCCCCTGGGCAAATGGGATGACGCCCTCAGCGCCGGGAGTATGGGGAAGCTCGACGCATGACGGAGAGGGCTGGGACCTGCTCTACAGCACCGACAGGAAGCAGATAAAAGTCATTCTGTACATCTACAACGAGCACGGTCAGCCGACGTGGCTCGCAAGCAAGATGACGGCCATATCCACCGACGGGACGTGGAGCGCGCGACTCTACAAATACACAGCCGCGTCACCAACCTCGGTTACTTCCCAGGAGGTGGGATCGGCGGCAATACGCTTCTTCGAAAACGACCTGAGTCGAGTCGCAATAGCATGGGACTGGGACAACCTCGGCAACATCAGTGCCGGCCCTCAGCTCGAATGTCTCGATGGAATCACAGCCACGGGGCAGCCTGGCGTACCTGTCGACCAAGATCCAAGTGTGACGTCGGTAGGCGGCGCGCCCAACTCAATCTATACCGATACGCGCGCAAACGAACTCTTTAGCGGTTACTGGAACCAGTCTGGCTCGGCATCGCCCGATCAGGTGCCTGGCATCGTATTCAACATCGTTCAGAGCATCAAACCCATTCCCCCCACACCGCCGAGCGCTTTCTCCGAAGCGGATGGTCTCCTGACCTTCGACGCGAGTGGACAGCCGGTTTGGTTGCTGGCATCCATTTCAGCGTCATGCTCTGCATACCCATGTTTGCCTCCTCAAATGCAGGCTAGCGGCGACTGGTTGTACGTTACGCCGAAGCCGATTTTCTATCATCAGGGCATTCCGCTAGAAAACTGCGTTGCGTCTACAACCGGGTCTGGCTCAAATACGGTCATTCACTATTGCACCGATCGCCAAACGGTTGGTCAAGTCACCCGAGCCATCACCAACGATCGAAGGGGCGACATCGGCTCGTTGAACACGACGCAGTGGACAATGCTCAACCCGCTGAACCAGTTCGATAGCGCCTATGCGCAGACGTTGAGTTCCACCAATTTTCCGGGTACGACGACCGCAGGGATCAAAAAGATCACCGACAGCACCGGCATCCTGCCAGTGCAGTACGCCTGTCAGGTGCCCGCGGGCTTGTCGACCTGCGTGATTTATGTGCCCTTTAATGTGAGCTCGGGTACAGCCACCGCTTACCGCCACTATCTCGACGCGCCCGGGCCAAACGGCAACTACTACGAGCCATTGGCCAACGGAGCCCAGACCGGCGAGGTGTACGACCAACTCCGGGCCGACGATCGCGTTGCTTACGAATTGTGGGAGGGCGATCCAGAGAATGGCGGAACGCTGACCTATCAAACCGCCGAAGTTCGCGCCTATGGAACGCAGACCAACAACGGTGATTCGTCGGATGGCGCGGCTGCGACACCGACGCAACCGAGTGGTTTTTCGCCGCCAGCCTTAGATACGTCTTCCGACTTAGTCGGTGCGGTCGCCGGGACGTTCCGCGTGGACGAAAGCGGTAACGCGAACTACAGCATTCCGCTCGTCGTATCTCCCGGGTCGGGGGGATTCAGTCCAAAGCTGGCGCTCACATATAACAGCGGCGGCGGCATGGGCTATCTCGGCACCGGCTTTTCACTGGAGGGCTTATCCGCTATCACGCCTTGTCGACCGAGCAAAGAGCACGGCGATACCGACAAGCCGACGGCTGTTGCTTCCGTATTCTGCCTCGACGGTCAACGACTGCTGCTGCAGAGCGGCACTGATCGCACCCTCAACGCCACTTATCGAACAGAACTTGAGTCGTTCCAAAAGGTGGTCATTCAGTCCGTCAGCGCGATCACCGTTCCCGGCATGCCGTCGGGTGACCAATCGATGCAGACATTCTCCTTCGCCGTCTACGGCAAGGATGGCAGTGTGCGCCACTACGGTGGCGTGGCGGGAACGATTGCATCCAGTTGCGACTCTCCGACGATCTGCCCCGTGAGCCAGCCACAGCCTGCAGTGCCGGTGACCTGGTTGGAGACCGACCGCACAGATGCCGGCGGGAACACCATCACCTTCAACTATGCGACGGTCTCGAGCCCCAATGGCGAACGAACGCTGAGTTCCATCACGTACACGGGTGGGTCTATTCAGTTCCATTACCGGCCGACAGAGAGCATAGATACGAGCTATTCGAGCGTGCTCACTTCTGACGCCGGAGCATTGCCAATTCGTCAAGGGCACGTGCAACGATCCCAGCTGATAGATGGGATAAACATATATAACGTCAACGCGAACGCTTCGACAAATCTACTGCGTCACTACGCTTTGCAATACGGTGATGCGGCTGGACTTTCCACGGACGGAGAAGTCCGTCCGCGTTTGATCAACATAAAAGAGTGTGCAGATCTACTGGCGACGCAGTGCTACGCGCCGACGACATTCACTTGGGCGGACCCAGGCGCTAGCGTCCATCGAAAGCAAAGCGATGGAACCAATCCTTTGCTTCACCTCGGTTCCGACCAGCTTGGCGATTTCAACGGGGACCATCGCACCGATATCGCCTGGGTAGACACCGACTTCAAGATGTGGGTGTCCTATAGTTCGACGATCTCGAACACGGATATTGGGTTCTCGACCAAGACTCACGTGGTAGACCTGGATCCGTTACTACTGGGCGGAATGTGGCAGGTCATGGATCTCGATGGCGACGGAATCGACGACATCGTCTATGCCACGCTTAGTGGAAGCACGACCCAAGGTTTAAGCGGGGGAACGATTCAGTGGAATGTGGTCTACGGAATTGCAGGAGGCGGATTCAGCGCTCCGGCGCAAGCTGTTCCGTCCAGCGGAGGCGGTGGTACTAGCACCAATGTCGTGGTTGGCGGCCAATCGGCCACACCAGGCCTTAGCTTGCTGGCGGATTTCGATGGCGACGGCCTTCCGGATTTGCTGTGGGCAGGGCCGAACGACTCCCAGTTTCATATTTCGTTCCTGACCCGCACACCGGGCGCCGCCAAGCCTTTCGCTTTCGGTCCGCGTACGCCGGTGACGTTTGTTGGCTCCGATGGAACAACGGTCTGCAATTTGGCGGGTACTCCCGGTCTCGTCATTGGGGTCAATGGAGCGGAAAACGCACAAGGCGTCGACGTCGACGGTGACGGTCGCGCCGATATACACATCATGCTTCAGGCGGGTGACCCCACAAATCCCTGCAATGGATTGAACGGCGACACGCTGCAGCTCAGCGGCACTCCTCCGACTACCTCAGGAACCAGCCCGACAGGGGGAGTTGCTTCGTACATCCTTAAGTCGTTCAAGAATATGGGCATTCAGGCCGACGGAAGTGTGCGGTTCGCAATGTACAAGTGGTTAGGCGCAGAAGTACCGCTGATTTCAGATACGACGAATGCAGGAACGGCATCGAGCCGTGTTCGGTTTATCGATCTCAACGGCGATGGCCTCGTGGATCTTATCTATCGTGATGACAACCGTGCTTGGTACTACGCCCTTTCTGGAGAAACGCCATCTACCGGAAATCCTCCTCTGCTGCATTGTATTGTCGGCTGCACATTGCAGTCGACCGAAGATGGCAACGCCCTGGATATGGTGCAAGACTCGCAAGTGCAATTGATCGACTATGACGGAGACGGGAAGGTCGATTTCGTATTTCCATCCGGGCCGACGGGGACCTACTACGCCCATTTGTGGGAAGGAAACGGCTTCGCAAGCGCTGCGGCAGCAACGCCATGGCAAGGCGCAGGGCCGGGCTACTCGCGCATCACGGGCGACTTTGATGGCGACGGCATGCCCGATATCTTAACGGTCTCCGCGACCGATGGAAGTTGGACCGCCAGCCGCATTTCAAGTCATGACACGCCCAGAAACGTCATTACTCACATCAGTAATGGTCTGGCTGGCCTCGACGCGCTCGCGAGTGGAGCCGTAACGAAGATCACCTACTCGCCATTGACGTTCTCGTCGGTGTACCAGCAGGACTACAACGCTCCCTGGTTGAGCACCTACGGACGCGGGTCCGTGGTCTTCGATGTGACTGGTCCCACCTATGTCGTCCAGTACGCCGAGAGCAGCGCACCGACGAAGGGTAATCCGTCGGACACGTCAATCGTGCAGTACTCCTATCGCGGGCTGAAGATGCAAGCCGGTGGACGAGGGTCTCTTGGCTTTAGAAAAGTGACCTCTTATGACCATCAGTCCCAAATGCAAGTCGATACTACGTATTCGACACAATTTCCTTACATAGGCACGCCACTCACAACGGTTACCAGCTACGTACCTAATGCTCCCGCTGATCCGTGTCTTACGGGGGGCGCGGACGCAGCCTCTTGCATGGTGCGAGCACCCGTCTGCGCCGGTGGTTTCAATGTGACTTGCGATGCGGCGTTGCCGGCGGGCTCGCAGACGATGAAAACGGTGACGGATACTTGGCTATCGCGTATCCAGCCAACCGCCCCGGCAGACGGCCATTTCGTGACGCTAGGTACAAGTTCGATTCTGCCCCCTGCGACGTTGAGCAATCAGATTCGGGCGAATACGTTTACCGCGCGCACGCTTTCTCAGACATCCAATTTCGACTTCGGCTCAGTGCCGATGACGCAAGAGACGACATCTTTCGACGTGACCAAATTTGACGACCTCGGCAATCCGCAGCGTAGCTCCAGCACCAAGGCCGGGAGCGTGGGCGGGGTTACGACCACGATCACAACTACAAGCCTTTTTGCCTACTACAACGATGTCGCCAACTGGAAATTGGGCAGGCTTCTCACTGCTTCTGTCTTCAATCAGCGCTCGAATGGGGCAGTGACCGCCCGTCGTTCCTCGTTTTGCTACTTCAGCGTGCCCTCTGCGCTCTGCGATTCTGGATTCAACGACAGCCGCGAACTGCTGCGCTCGGAGCGTGTGGAAGGAATGACAGGCCCCTCCGTTGACAATCTAAACGTCGATCCGGAACCCGGTTCGGTCACCAAGTACTACGACTACGACGTCAATGGAAACAAGACGGCCACGTATACGTGCAGCACGGGAAGCATCTCTGAGCTTCAATGTCGGAGCATTCGCGCAGGAAACAGCGCAACTGCTTACGTGTTCCACCCGGTTGCAGGGGATCGCCATAACATCACGAGATACACTCGGTCCCTCTACGACTCGCAGAACCGATTCGTCAATCAGGTCTACGAAGGCATATCGACGGGCGGAGCGGCTTCGACAGAACAGCTAATGTCCGAAGTCACCGTGCGTGACATTGGCGGCCAGCCCAAAACGTCGTACGACATCAACCGTGTACGCACGGAGATGCTGTATGGCGTAATGGGTCGGAAGCAATACGAATGGAATACCACCGGCGCATCGACGCAGCTCAAGTACAGTGCGTGCAGTGCAAGCAGCTGCCCCGCCGGCTATGGGCTCGCCTATTCAGCCAGCATCTCGCCGGCGGGGGCGCCCAGCAAGCGCATCTACTACGACATCCTCGGGCGAAAAGTCATCGACTTTACCCAGGGGTTCGCAGCTAGCGACTACTACACGTCCATCGCACAGTACGATGAACGTGGAAACGTCGCTTGGAAGTCGCAACCATTCTTCGCGGCTGGGACCCTCACCCATGCGGCAACGCCCGCTGCCGGCGTATCGACCTTCTGGACGCATACCGAGTTTGATGCGCTGAACCGCCCGTGGCAGATCACGAATCCGGATGGCGGCCTTCTCAACATGAGCTACTCCGGCCTTCAGACGACGACGACACTTCCTGCGAACAATTCGACGGAGAGCGGTGCTTCCCACATACGGCAGAGCGCAGTTCGGACCGTCGATCCCCTTGGCAATCTGATGTCCTCGACCGATCCTGCACTAGGGATCACGGTGACTTACGACTATGACGCGGTTGGGAGCCAGACGAGTGTCAGTCATGGCGGGATCATCACGAAGACCAAGTACGACGCGTTGGGCCGTAAGAGGCAAATCGATGATCCCGATACGGGGACTAGGATATTTACGCCAAATGATATGGGCGAGACGATTCAGCAATCGACAGCGATGGGCACGTGCACTCAGATATTGCTCGATGCGCGAGGTCGTCATTGGCAGACGCTCGACTACGCAGCGCCCAGTGGCTGCAGCGGCGCTGCTGACACCGTATCCGAGTGGGATTTCGACACCAGTGCCGATGGCTTTGGAAAGGGCAAGCTGGCCGAGGAAAGTACGGTCGTCAATGGCATCACGAAGGTCAGCAAAAACTATACCTACGACGGGGTAAGCCATCTGCGTGCCATCAACACGTCGCTCGACGGTAAGAGCTACACCGACCAGACAAATTTCGATCAATTGGGGCGCAAGTACCAGACTTTTTTCACTGCGTCGGGCCTGAGGACGACGGGCGAGCTCTACGTGTACAACCTGCAGGGGTACTCTCAGCAAATTCAGTCCGCGTACCCGGGGACGTCTGGAGTCCTGTACTACCAAGTCCAGGGTATGGACCCCTATGGGCACGTGACACAAGAACAGCGATCATCGCTGTCGCCCGTCGTGACCGAGAAGGCGTATGACGCCGCGACGGGTCGCGTCAACCAGATCCAGAGCGGCGGCGGGTATCTTCAAAATCTCAACTATACCTACGACCTCGTCGGCAACATGACAAGCCGCGATGACGACACGCTTGCAGAAGACCCGAACAATGGCCATGTCGTTAGAGAGGTATTTGCCTACGATGGCCTTCAGCGATTGGTCTCCAGTACGGTTCAGAACAATGGCCAGCAGGTTGCGCCGAATTTGGCGATGGCCTACGACAACGAAGGAAACATTTCGAGCAAGGTAACGAGCTTCGTCCAGTCAGCTGTGTATCATTACGGCGAGGACCCGACGACGAACGGGTGCAGCGCGACGGCGCCGTCGTCTGTGAAGCCCGGGCCGCACGCGGTGACCAGCTATGGATACTCGTACTGCTACGACAAGAACGGAAACGTCATCGCTGGCGGAGCGCAGTCGCTTACGATCAGCTATACCCCTTACGACCTCCCGTCGGTCATCAGCAGCACACACAACAATGTAAAGAGCGCATTTGAATACGGCCCCGAACGCGAGAAGATTCGTAGGGTCGACTACAGCACGGCGCTCGGATCGGCGGCCTCTGCCGTCACGCACTACGTGGGTTCGGCTGAAGTGCGCTACACGTCAGTGAGCAACCAAGCGGGCGCTCTCGTCGAGGTTCGGCGCTACCTAGGGCCCGTCATCTTGGTGCAGGACGCGTCTCAAACCATTCAAAGACAGTACCTGCTGACCGATGCACAGGGTTCTACGGCCGCTGTACTGACCGAATGGGGCGCTCGCCCCAATGACAGCGCTGTGATGAGCTTCGATCCCTTTGGCGCAAGGCGCGATCCGGGCACCGGCGTCCCCGCGGTCTTTCCATGGACAAGCGCGTTGCAGCAAGATCTGGACGCGACAACACACGATGGATACACCGGCCACGAGCAGTTGGATAAGTTCGGAATCATCCACATGGGTGGCCGAATCTATGACCCAAACTTGGGGCGTTTCCTCCAGGCGGATCCTTACGTACAGGATCCAACCAACAGCCAAAGCTTCAATCGGTATAGCTATGTTCTGAATAACCCGATGAGCATGACCGACCCCAGCGGATACTTCTCTGTGGGGGACCTCATTCGCGACATCATCGCGGGATTCATTGCATATGAAACTGCGGGCATAGCTACCGGTCTACTCGACGGATCCATCGCAGGCGCAGCAGAAGCATCCGCAGTAGCGTTTGTTGGAGGGTATGCCAGCGGAGCAGTCCAAACCGGAAGCTCGCGAGGCGCCATGCAGGGAGCTGTGTCATCACTAGTCTTCTTTGGTGTCGAAGCGAAGTTCGGAGGGAATTTCGATTTAGGTACGACAGAGGGGATCGAAGCCTACGCGGAGCACGCGCTGGTCTCCGGAGTTGCGGGTGGCGTTCTCGCTCAAATCCAAGGTGGTCGCTTCGGAAGTGGCTTTCTCTCTGCAGGATTTAACGCTGCGCTGACTCCGCTTGCGGCAGGTGCTCCGGGCAGCGATGCTGGCCGAGGATTTGTAGTGGCGCTTATTGGAGGAACGGCGTCAAGCATCGGCGGAGGAAAATTCGCGAATGGCGCAATCTCCGCCGCGTTCAGTTACGCCCTGGGTCGCTTGCCGACCGAGCAAACTGAAAACGATATCGAGGAGGCTCGCGAGCCGGACGGCATTGATTATTCGGTTAGGAAGAATAACGATCTAGCTTCTAGCGGTGCGATAAGCGTCACTGATTTCGGCTTTTTTAAGGAAATAGATATAACCGTCGGTCTCTCGTCTGACCCGGTATTTGGGCCCGCATTTGATAGACAGGTGGTCAACGGAATATCGCATTGGAACGGTACATACGAAGATGAGCTTGGCACGATCGTCGTAACTGCCACCGTTGTCGATCTTCCCACGCCCGGCGTCCTATACCTTCAGCCCGCGATTCTCGAATCCAACGTCGGTGGAGCAGCGGCTCGTGGACGCAACATTCTTTTTGGGGATCCGAATAGAATACAGTCTTCTTATACGTGGACTCATGAGTTTGGACATATTTTAGGCTTGGGCCATACATGGAACGTTGGGAACGGAATTATGAGCTACAATCCGAATAGTCAAATTCAGCCATGGGAAGTCAGGTCCTTAATCGATACCTATGGGGATTAACTTATGATGGCACTTTCTTTAAAAATATCTTTCCCTATTGCCTTGGTGTTTACGCTTGTCTTAAGCGTCGTCAAGGCCGGGGCTTCCAATCTCCGTGATAATAACTCGCCGAGTTGGGCCATCGAAATCCTGGGCAATGAAGCAGGCGCGGTTAATCGGGGGACCTCAGCAAATGTGCCAGAGCCGCCAGAAATTCTGCAGAATTATTGCGTCATTCATGGATATATTGAGAATAAGGCTTTTTCAGCCAAGCGCCGAGGGTTTGTGGCGGTTGCGCCGGCCCGTATAGATGGGGCGAATCGCATTTGTACGATTGACGACTTTCCGAAGGCATATTTTGAGGTGGTCCGCGGTGCAAACGTCTCAGACGCTATTATTGCTTATGAGAGCCTTGTTCGAGTACAGGAAAAATGTGCCATATCCTATCGGTCCGGCGAGGCGTGTTCGCAAGTTCGCTTCGGTTATGAAGTCGGCAGGTTGGGTGGCCGGGGTCTCTCTTCGATAAGTTATCTTTCATCAGATAAATTGCCTTGGGCTTTCAAATACTGTGCCCGTGGTAATTTTATTTTTGGCGGTGATTGTAAGTTGGCGAGTATCCATGTCTCTGATGACCACGAGATTGATGGGATATCCATCGATGACATTTATAACTAAGAATCTAGATCTGATAAAGTCCTGCTCGTCGTCGGATATGCTTTCATGTAAATTGGTAGATCTTCGTTAATCCGCAGACCTGAGCTGCGTGTGATCTAGCAGTATAGGGCCGCCCAGAGCGCAAACTGTATAAACGCGTCATCAAAGCGATTGACGAATAAACCTTACCGGGACATCCACATGCTAAGGTTTTTTCGGAAATTAGATACGGAATGTTGGGAACTGTCTTTTTTTGAAAGAGGATTTGTGATGAAGACGATGACGGTGAAATTCGCGATGGCGGGCTCCATGTTTGCTCTTGCTGGTTGTTCTGCGACACCTACCAAGCCCACGGATAGCGTACCGAGCATCGTTTACAACAAGCCTGAGACGACGGTTCAACAGGCAGCCGTCGACGCGCTGGTGGCGAATGGCTTTGTGATCAGCAAGTCTGAGGCGGAGTATGTCGAGGGGGCTCGGCCGCACAAGATCGGACTGTTCGTCGGGTCTGGTGGCGAGTCGGCTGCTGTGTGGCTGTCGCCTCTTGGCGCGGAAAAGACATCCATCAAGGTCGACACCGCCAAGTCATTCGCTGGCATGGCTGGCCAGAAGAACTGGGATAAGGAGATCATTGCTGAAATGGACAAGAGCATCGGTCCGCACCAGTAATTTCATTAAGTACAACGAGGCCGGTAGCTCGTGAAGGAAACTGCAAGTTTGATATTTCTCGCCCTTGGCCTTTGCGGCTGTGTGGCGACGACAGGTAACTATCGGCCGGTCGATGGAGTTCATTCGCCACGGCCGGCGGATTGTGAGGTCTTGGTCTTCAAAGACCATCAGCCTGACAGGCCGTACGCCGCCATCTCGCGATTGAACGTTCATCTCGAAAAGACGTTCTTTGTTCCGTCCGACTTCTCCTCCGCGAACGGCGAGCTCAAAAAGCAGGCATGCCTGTCGGGTGCCGATGCCGTCATTGAGATCGAAGAAAAAACATCGAGCTATCTGGAAACGCGCATCTACAACCTGTCTGCGACGGGGATTCGATTTCTCGATCGAGCGCCCGCCCAATAGAAGTAGATCTCGAAGCCAGTCATCGGGGAGCTGAGCATGCAAAACAGCGATACTGATCTGGACTCTACGCCCCCGTCTAAGGTGCCAGCGCCCATCTCGACGTCGGACCAGGTGAATTCAGTCAGCGGTCGGATCGATACCGCGCCGGCTTCGTGCCATGCGCAACACACGCTCGGGATCCTCCGGGACACGACAGCTGGCGTCTTTCCTCGAGTAACGCATCGGGCGCGTACAGCCATAGCGATGCGTTCCTGTTGCTTCCGTCTAGAGTGCATCAGCGCCGCAGCTTTGGCAGGAGCGTGACAGATGAATTCAATCTGCGGTCGGATCGATACCGCGCCGGCGTCGTGCGATGCACAACACGCGCTCAGGATCCTCCGGGAACACCTCCGCTGGCGTCTTTCCCTCGAGTAAGGCATCGGGCGCGTACAGCCAGAGCGCTGCGTCTCTGTTGCTTCCGTCGAGCTGGCGCGGGAGCAACTGGATCAGCGCAGGCGTTTCCGGCCGAGGGCGGCCAGCGTCGTCAAATTGGAATCTGGGATAACGGTATTTGCATCCATCCCACACAGCGAAGACCTGCTTCTCCTTGCGACCACGTGTCGCCGCCGCTTTAGCATCCGCTACGCGCGACCCGGATAGGGCACGCCCGACCGTCTCGCTGTCGAGAAACCGCTCGCCATCACTGAGTAGGTCGACCAAGAACCTCTCGACGAACTCGGCGGCCTCCGTCGATTGAGGCCTGGGCGCTGGGTAAACACGGTGCGGCCGCTGCTCGTTCTCGTTTGAGCTTGGCATGCCTCTACCCATGAAATGAACGGCTGGACGAGCCTATCGCGGCGGGAACCCCTCTGTCACTGGGGGTTTGGAACCTCTCCGGGGAAGGGCCTCGCAGACGCCACGAGCCCCAGCCTAGGCGCATTTCGTCCCTCAGATCGATCAAATCATCCCAAATAGCGATAAAAAGGACGAAATAATTATAAAAACATCAGTCCTTCGGCAGATCCGCAGGCGCCAGGTTCACGGTGATTCGCCGCTGCGGATATTCCAGCTGCGCATTGAGAATCGCGGCGCGCACGCGGTCGCGCGCTTCCTTCACGGCGGCCTCGGGCAGGCCGACGATCGCGGTGCCGGGCAGGCCGCCCGACAGGTGTACTTCGCAGGCGACCAGGGGCGCGGCGATGCCGTCCTGCGCGCGGCTGTGGACGACGGCGAGGCTCATCGGCGCCCGCCGCAAAAAGAGCCCGCTGCCCCCGCCTTGGGGTGAGCTGCGCAAAGCAGCGGGCGTCCCGGGAAATCGTTCGATCGGTCCATGATGATCGCGCTCTCCAAACCTCGCGCCGTCCGCAGCGCACCGTTCCCGTGGCGCAGGCGCGTCCATCCGTCGCCGCTGTTCGTGCGGCGAGCTCGGAAAAGCAAACGGCAGGCGGAACTAGTGCTTGGGTTCGGTCGCCGGCACGCCGCCGAGCGCGCGTTCGATCGAGAGGATCTGCTGTTCGAGCTCCTCGATCTTCTCGCGCGTTCGCAGCAGGACGCAGCGCTGCACGTCGAACTCTTCGCGGGTGACGAGGTCGAGGTCGCGCAGGCCCGATTGCAGCGCGCTGCGGAATGTCGCGGTCATGTCCTCGCGCGCCTGCTGAAAGCCGGGCGGGACCAGGGCGGCGAGTCGCCGCGCGAGTTCATCGATGGATTGCACGTTGATCATCGCTGCTCACCCGTAGCGTCAATGTGATAGGTCGTGTCTTCGTCGCGCGGCCTGTTCCGGCCGACTTCGACGTGAAACATTCCGAAAACCAGTCCGCCATATCGCTGCCGGACTCGACCGCGTGCGCTTCCCGCCCGACGGCCTGTCGATCCATGGGGTCGACCGGTGGCGGGCGCAAGCGCTCGCCACCGGTCGGAAGCCTCCTTGCGGCGTCGATCCGTCGACGCACCTCCCCGCACACGCAGTCTGTGCCGTCGCGCCGAGCAGCGCCAGACGCTGCGTTCGTAAACCTTTGTAGGAAAATTCCTACACGGAATGTTCCGGGTATAGTCGCGCCGACAAGAAACCGAGAGGATGCGCCGATGCAAATGGTCATGGCGATCATCAAGCCGTTCAAGCTGGACGAGGTGCGCGAGGCGCTGGCCGAGGTCGGCGTGCAGGGCATCACCGTCACCGAGATCAAGGGGTTCGGCCGGCAGAAGGGACATACGGAGCTGTACCGCGGCGCCGAATACGTCGTCGACTTCCTGCCGAAGATCAAGATCGAAGTCGCCGTCAGCAACGACCAGGTCGAACGCGTCGTCGAGACGATCGCGAATACGGCGAACACCGGCAAGATCGGCGACGGCAAGATCTTCGTCTGGCAGCTCGACCGCGTGATCCGCATCCGCACCGGCGAACTCGATGCGGATGCGTTGTAGCGCTCGCGCGCAGCCCATGGGCTAGCGCAGCAGGATCCACACGCCGAGCGCCGCGAACAGCACGGCCGCGCCGATGCGTGCAGCCTTGAGCGGCAGCTTGGCGGCGAAGCGCGAACCGAGCCACACCACCGGAACGTTCGCGATCAGCATGCCGAGCGTGCTGCCGGCGACGACCTGCCACAACGGATGGTATTCGGCGGCGAGCACCATCGTCGCGATCTGCGTCTTGTCGCCGATCTCGGCGATGAAGAACGCGATCAGCGTGGCGACGAACACGCCATGGCCGGCGCCGCGCGCCGCTTCGTTCTCGTCGGCCTTGTCGGGCACCAAGGTCCACGCGCCGACGGCGAAGAAACTCAGCGCCACCAGCCACTTCTGCACCTCGGGCGTCAGCCATTGCGCGATCAGCACGCCGACCGCACCGGCCAGCGCATGATTGACGAGGGTGGCGGCGAAGATGCCCAGACAGATCGGCCACGGCCGGCGATATTTCGCGGCGAGGATCAGCGACAGCAGCTGGGTCTTGTCGCCGATCTCGGCGATCGCGACCGCGGTGGTCGCAATGAACAGGGTTTGCATCGGAACTCCGGCGGGCTGGGGAACGAGGACGCGATGATTCGCGCAGTCCGCCCCGGCCCGGGTACGGCTTGCGAGAACCAAAGGTCTTGCCGCAGGAACCTGCCGATCGCAGGTCCGTCGCGCGCCATGGCGTGTTCGCCAAGTATGTTGACGCGCGTGCCGCAGTGTCTCGCCGCGGCCGGCTACTCCCCAATGGAGTGGCGCGCAGTGTAGGGACGGGGGATGGCGGGGGCAAGTGTCGGGTCGCGATGACCTTCGTCCGACGGGATCGCCGGGTAAATGCCTTCAGCATCTCGACGCTCCCTTACACTCGTTTCCTGCGCCATGGGGCGCTCGAATCGCGGAACGCGACCCTTGGACGACCGCCCGATACTCGCACTCGACGACTTGCGCGTGGACATGGCACGCCAGCGCGTGATGCGTGGCGGGCAGCCGCTCGACGTCGCCGGCCTCAGCTTCCAGCTGCTGCGCTACCTGCTGCAGCAAGGCGATCGCGTGGTCGGTTTCGACGAATTGATCGAGCACGTATGGGCGCCGGCGATCGTCAACGAGGAGACCGTCACGCAGCGCGTCAAGCTGTTGCGCCAGGCGCTGGGCGACGACGGTCGCAATCCGCGCTACATCCGATCCGTGCGCGGACGCGGCTATCAGCTATGCAGCGCGCCGCGCGCGGTCGCGTTCGATGCGGACACCGGCAAAGCGCGCGCGACGCCGCCTTCGAAAGCCTGGCGCGTGGCGTTCGTCGTCGTTTCGCTGTGCGCGTTCGGATTCGGGGCATGGGCGACGCATGCCTATCGCACGGCGCCGAGCCGTGGCGCTATTTCGGCCGATGCGCCGGACGAGCTGCTGCAGCGCGCGAAGTACTACGCGGGCATCGGCCAGAGCGAAAACAACGAGCGTGCGATCTCGCTGTACGAGGATGCGTTGCGCATCCACCCCGACGACATCGCGGCGAGCACCGGACTCAGCCGCGCATTGAGCGCGCGCATGTGCCTGTACAACGGCGGCCCGGAAGCGGCCGCGCGCGCGCAACGGCTCGCCGAAGCGGTGATCGCGCGCGCGCCGCGCGACAGCCGCGGACCCGACGCGCTGGCCTACGCATTCGATTGCCGCGGCGAGCTCGATGCGGCGATCGGCGCGTACGAGGCGGCGATCGCGCTCGATCCCGCGGCGCGCGTCGACAGCCGCGCATCGGTGGCCAATCTCTACATGGTCGAGGGTCGTCTCGCCGACGCGCTCGCCGCCAATGTCGCGGTCGAGAAGACCGGCGCGAAGCTGCGCTTTCTCGACCTGCAGATCGCGCGCAATCTCGATCTGCTCGGCTTTTCCAGCGAGGCCGAGCAGCGCTACGCGAAGCTGTTCAAGCTCTATCCGGACAACGTATTCGGCAATGTCGCCTATCCGCGCTTCCTGTTCGCGCAAGGGCGCTACGCCGAGGCCGAAAGCGCCTTGGCCGAGGCGCGGCAGCGACCGCTGCACCCGGACCTGTTCCTGCTGGCCGGCGAAATCGCCTTGCTGTGCGGCGATCGTTCGCGCGCGCAGGACGCCTTCGCGCAGGCATCCGCGCTGCGGCCGCACCAGAGCCTGCCGCAGACGCTCGCGCATGCCTACGCTGCGCCCCTCGATGCCGGCTGGCTCGCCGCGCAAGCCGAGACGCGTGCGAGCGAGGCGGCGACCGGCGCTGGCGACGAGTGGCTCGAAGTCGCCGTTCTGCGGTTGGCCGGGTCCGATCGTGCCGGCGCGATCGACGCGTTGCGCCATGCCGTCGCCGGGGGTTTCCGCGACCGTGCCTGGCTGCAGAACACGCCGCTGTTCCGCCCCCTTGCCGACGATCCGGCGTTCGCCGGCGTCGTCGATGCGATCAGCCGCGCCGTCGCGCAGGAGCGAGCGATCGTGCTGGCCGCAGCGTGGCTGCCGGCCGACCTGGTCAATGCGAAGGCGGCAGTGCCGGCAAGATGAAGTCGCGGAACAGTTCCTGCGATTGCGGGTGCGCATAGCGCTGGTTGTACGCGGTGCTGGTGACCACGGCGACGAGGTGCCGCTCGGGCAGTGCGAACACGTAGTTGCCGCCGTTGCCGCTCATCGCCCAGACTGCGGTGTCCTTGCCGTCGAGCGGGAAGTGGAAGCGCCACAGCAGGTAGCCGTATTCGGCGTCGTCGCGTGCCTGCGCGTGCGGCGTCGTGCTCGCCGCGATCCATTCCTTGGAAATGACCTGGCGGCCATTCCAGCGGCCGCCGTCGACGAGCAGTTCGCCGAACTTGGCGAGGTCGCGGCTGCGATAGCGCGTGCCGCCGCCGCCCATCGCGATGCCGTCCGGCGAGAAGTTCCATTTGACCGCGGCGATGCCGAGCGGCTTTTCGAGCGCCTCGGCGGCGAAGGCGTCGAGGTGCCGGTGCGTCGCGCGCTCGACCACGGCGCCGGCGACGAATGCACCGGCCGTGCAGTACGAGAACGCGCGGCCGTACGGGCTTTGCACCGGTTTCGTCATCCACGGCGCGAAGCCCTTGATCGGCAGGTCGAGCGCGAACTGCAGCCAGTCCTCGGTCACGTACATGCGCTCTTCGTTGCCGGACGAAAACTGATTGTCGTCGTCGCACTCCCACAGCGAGCTCATCGTCAGAAGGTCCTCCAGCGTGAAGGCCGCCTTGCGCGGATCGAGCGGTTGGCGCAGCGGCTTGTCGGCGAAGTACGGATAGACCTTTGCCTGGGCATCGGCGAGGAGGCCGCGATCGATGGCCGCGCCGGCGAGCAGCGCGGTGATGCTCTTGGCCGCAGAGCGGATGTCGTTGAGGTTGTCGCGCGCGCCGCCGTTGAAATACTGCTCGTAGACGAGCGTGCCGTGCTGGGCGACGACGACGCTGGTGATGCCTTTCCAGGTTTGGTCGGCGACGCGGCCTTCGAGCGCGGCGAACTTGGCGGTGTTCCAGCCGAGCTTGGCCGCATCGGCGGTGGGCCAGCCGTCGGCCATCGCTTCCGGCGCCCGATAGGCGGCGGCGGATTGCGCGCCTGCCGTCAGCGGGGCGAGCAGCAGGGCGGCCAGCAGGCCGAGATCGCGATATCGCATGACGCACTCCGGTCGAGAAGAAGCCGCCAGTTCAGCGGTTGCTTCGGTGAAGTGCCGGAAGAGCGAATGAAGAAGAATGAAGGGCTGGACAATCAAGCGCTTGCAGCGGCCGCGCGCGGCGCGCGGCGCGCGGCGCGCGGCGCTTCAGTCGACCGTGTGCTTGGCGATTTGTGCGACGAACTCATCGAGGTCCGTCGTGCCCGTATTGGCCAGCAGGACGATCGTGACGTCCGGTTCGAACACGTGGAACAGCTGCGCCTGCGCGCCCATGATGCGGCCGGGACGCTTCACGACGCGATGCTTCTTGCCGTTCATCGTGGTTTCGTACGACCACACGCCGTAGCCGTAGTCGTCGAGTCCGGGCTTGGTCAGGAGGTCGAGCGAAGCCTGATCGATCAGCTTCAGTCCGAACAGGGCATCGGCGAACCTCATCAAGTCGTCGGTCGTCGAATAGAGCGCGCCGGCGGCGTACCAGTTTTCCGGGTACACCGGCAGGTCGGGCGACAGCGCCTTCAAGTCGTCGCGATAGAAATACGTGTCGGCGAGCCCCGCGACGAGATCGCTCTGATGCAGCATGCCGCTGTCCTTCATCCGCAGCGGCTCGAGGATGCGCTGCGCGAGCACGCGCTCGTACGGCGCGCCGTATAGCTGCTCGATGATCTTGCCGAGGATGACGTAGTCGCCGTTGTTGTAGTCGAACACCGTGCCCGGCGCGTTCACGAGGTCGCCGCTGCAGAACTTCGCGACGAGCTGGTCGGGCGTGTACGGGGTTTGGTAGGCCGGAAGGCCGTCGCGCAAGGCCGTGGCCGCGTCGCCGACCTTGTCGAAATTCGGCAGGCCCGAGGTGTGGTTGAGCAGCTGATGGAGCGATACTTTCTCGCCGCCCTGCCCGGCATAGCCGGGCAGGCAGGTCTTGATCGGCCGGTCGAGATCGATCTTGCCCTGCTCGCGCAGCTGCAGGATCAGTACCGCGGTGAACAGCTTGGTGATCGATGCGATCTTGTACTTGGTCTGCGCACGGTTGGGCACCTGGAACGGGATGTTCGCCAGCCCGTAGCTGGCGGCGAAGGCGCGCTTGCCTTGCTTCGATATCAGGATCGAGCCGTTGAAGTCATGCTGCTTCGCGTAGCCCGCGATGAAGGCGTCCGGTTGCGCCGCCCCCGCCGGCGCGCCCACGGTGATCAGCAGTGCCAGGATCAGGGCGGCCGGTTTCATGCTCGACTCCGAAGGCGGGAAGAATCGACGGATGGCCTGCGACACCGTCAGCCCAGCCGCCGCGAGATCGCGAAGACCGCCAGGTTGCCGAGGCCGGTCACCGCGGCGAGCACGGCGATCACGCCGGGCGTGATGTCGTACCAGTGGAACGCCTCGATCAGCCCGAAGCCGACCGCCACGGCGATCAGCACGATGCCCCAGCGCAGCGAAGCGAGGCGGCGCTGCTGCTCCTCGCCGAGCAGGATCGAACGGACCAGCTCTTCGGAGCCGCCGGAGCGCAGCAGCAGATAGCGCATGCGCGCGTCGACAATGGCCTTGAAGGCGTAGGTGATGCAGGCGAACAGCGCGATCGGGACGATGATCTGTTGCATGGGGGCGGGCCTCGCATTCGGTCGGACAACCCCACAGATACGGCCGGCAGGCGATCGGTTGCAGCCGGCCCCGTGCAACCGATCGCGCCCTGCCCGTATCCGGGGTCGGCATGCAAGACTTCCCCCGATGAACGCGGACCGCGAACTCGTCGATCGCGTGCTGGCGAACGCGCCGGGCGCCTTCGAGCGCCTCGTCGGCCAATACCAGGGCTTGTGCTGGCATATCCTGCTGCGCCTGGTCCGCGAGCCGGAGGATGCGCGCGAGCTGTGCCAGGAGACGTTCCTGCGCGTGCACCAGACGTTGCACCAGTATCGCTACGAGAGTGCGCTCAAGTCCTGGATCGGCCGCGTCGCCTACTCGATCGGCTTGCGCCACCTGGAGCGCCAGCGCCTGCCGCTGGCCGAATCGCCGGAAGAGGCGGACGGCTCGTCGCTGCTCGACAGCGTCGCCGACGGGTTCGATCTCGAAGCCGCCTGGGCCGATACCGACACGCAGCGCCGCCTGTTCGCGGCGATCGACGCGTTGCCGCCGCTGCAGCGCACCTTGCTGACGCTCTACCATCTGGACGAACTGCCCCTCGCCGAGATTGCCGAAATCACGGGCCTGGCGATCAACACGATCAAGAGCCACCTGTTCCGCACGCGCCTGCGCTTGCGCGAACGCCTCGAACCCACGCTGGAAACGGCCGCATGAACATGACCCGCCTCCCCGATGACGAGCAGATCGAACGCGAATGGCAGGCGCAGGAACGCGCGCTGGAGCAGGAGCGGCGCGGTGTCGACGCGGCGGCCGACGAGGTCGTCGTGCAACGCTACCGGCTGCTCGCGCGCGCACTGCGCCAGCCGCCGGTAGATGCGCTGCCTGCCGATTTCGCGCGCCGCGTCGCCGTGCGCGCGGCAGCCGTTGGTGCCGACGGCAGCGTGAACGCCGGCTTCGAGCGGCACCTGCTGCAGGCGATGATCGCCGCGTTCGGGCTCGCCGTGGGCGCGGTGCTCGTCGCGTACGGCGGCGATGGGCTGTCGTCGCTGTCCGAGGTGGCACGCCTGGGCCGCGCGCTCGGCGGCCGCTGGCTGCTCGCGTTGCTCGCCTGCGTCGGCGTCAGCATCGCTGCGCAGCGCATGAGTGTGCATCGCAACCACTGACCCTGGCCCTACCTGTTGTCCCTTCCCCCGCGACGCGGGGGAAGGTGCCCGCAGGGCGGAAGGGGGCCCGCTCCTCGCACGAAGTTCAGCGCCTCGCACAGCGGCCGCCGCCGCTCTGCGAACCGCATCCGTACCCCGGCATCGAAAGCGCCGATTGACAGGCGGGCGGCGGCAACGCATATCGGCTCGATGGATTCTCCCGTTTTTCGCTTCGGCGACTTCCGGCTCGACCCGGTCAAGCGCGAACTCCGGCACGGCGACGCGCTCGTCGACGTGCCGGCGCGCGTATTCGCCTGCCTGCTCTACCTGATCGAACACCGCGAACGCGCGGTCGATCGCGCCGAGCTGATCGAGGCCGTCTGGCGCCGCGCCAACGTGTCCGACACGCAACTGTTCCAGCTGATCCTGCGTGCGCGCCGCGTCGTCGGCGACGAAGCCGAGCGCCAGCAGAGCATCCGCACGATCGTCGGCTTCGGCTATCGCTGGGTGATGCCGACCGAGCGTGTCGAGGCGGAAGTTTCGTCCGGGGCCATCGGCACAGCCGCAGACGCTGCCGCGAACGTGGGAGTCGAGGCGACGGAAGCGGCTTCGGTCGAGCGTGCGCAGCCCCTGCACCCCACTGACGAAAAGGTCCCGTCGCGGCGGCGTACGCTCGCGCTCGCGGCGGTGACCGTACTCGTTCTTGCCGCGCTCGTGTTCTTCGTGTCGCACCGTTCGTCCGAATCCGCTGCCGAAAAGACAACCGCCGCCGAGCGCTCCGGCGCGCGCATTGCCGTGATGCCGCTGCGCGTTGCCGATACGGCCGACGCGGCCTGGGTCCGCCTCGGCGGCATGGATCTGGTCGTCGATCGGCTGCGCCGCGCGGGATTGGCGGTGCAGCCGAGCGAGGCGACGCTCGGCGTCGTCATGACTGCGAAGGCCGATGGCGACGGCGGCGTCGGCAAGCTGCGCAGCAGCGCCGGCATCGGCTTGATCGTGGACGGTGAAGTCGGCCGCGCGGGCGCGGCGTGGACCGTCGCCTTGCAGGCGAACGCGCAAGGCACCGCGCCGCTGTATGCCGCGGCGAGCGACGGCGACCTGATGCTCGCGCTGCGCGCGGCGAGCGACAAGCTGCTGCTCGCGCTCGGTCGCAGCGCACCGACCGATTCGATCGGCGCCGCCCAGGCCGAAGTGCTGCAGCGCGCGCGCGCGGCGCTGCTCGCCGACGACGCGGGAGCCGCGCGCACGCTGCTCGAACAGGCGCCGGCGCCGCTGCGCAACGATGCGGAACTGCGCCTGCTGCTGGCCCAGGTCGAGGCGCGCCAGGGCCATTTCGACGCGGCCGAGAACATCCTGACGCAGCTGCTGCACGAATTCGGCGACAGGGATGACGCCTTCCTGCGCATGCGCGCGTTGATCGCGCGCGGCGCCGCACGCATCCCGCTCGATCACCTGGTCGAAGCCAAGGCCGACTTCGATGCAGCGCTCGCGGTCCCCGGCGCCAGCGCGTTCGTGCATGCGCTCGGCGACGCCTACGTCGGGCGCGGTGCGACCGGCACCTTGCTCAATGACTATGCGGCAGCGGCCAACGATCTCGGCCGCGCGCGCGTCCTGCTCGCGCAGAGCGGCGATGCGCTCGCCGTCGCGCGCGTCGACCTGGAGCTCGCCCTGCTCGATTCCGGCCGCGGCGCGATTGCGCAGGCTGGCCCGCGCTACGAGCAGGCGGCGCGCCAGTTCGAGGCGTTCGGCGCGATCCGGCCGCTGAAGAGCGCGCTCATCGGCCTGCAGGACGTGCAGGTCGACCAGATGCAGAACGCCGCGGCCCTGGCGAGCAGCGATCGCGCCTGGGCGGTCAGTACCGCGTCGGGCGATCCGCTGCTGCGCCGCGTGCTGTCGCTGATGCGCGCGCGCATCCTGCTGGCGTGCGGACGGTTTCGCGAACTGCACGAACTGATCGCGCAGATCGACCAGGGCGACCAGTCGTATCTTGCGGCTTCGCGCGACGACGAGCGACTGCGCGTGCTGCGCACCGAGCTTGCCCTGCGCGAAGGCCGCAGCGACGACGCGGCACGCGAGGCGGCAGCGCTGCCGATCGCCTGGCTCGCCGGCGACGCCGACGACACCTTGCGCGCGAAGGCCGCGTTGTGGCGCCAGCGCGCCTTGCCGCCGACGCCCGCCGCACCGGGCACGGCGATCGCGCCATCGGCCAAGACCGATGCCGGATCCCAGCATGCCGCCTCGTACCGCCGCCTTGCCGAGGCCGAGCGCGCGCGCTGGCTCGGCCGCTGGGACGAGGCGGATGCCGCCTACCGGCAGGCGCTGGGCCTGGCCGACGGTATCGGCGTTCCGTTGGCGAGTGCGATCGTGATCGAATCCTACGTGCCGGCCCTGATCGAACACGACCGTCTCGCCGATGCGGCCGCCCTTGCCGGCCGCATCGGCGCCTGGGCCGCGGACGACTTCGATTGCGCGCTGCTGCAATTGCGCCTCGCCCATGCGCTCGGCGAACGCACGGGGTGGGAAACGGCCTTGGCGAACGTGCGCCGCCTCGCCGGCGAGCGTTCGATTCCGCCACCGTTGCTCGTCGCGCCGACGGCACGCAACCCGCGCTGACGCGCCGGAACCGCATTCCGAAGCCGCGCGGAAGCCGATCGTAAGGCGTTTGGAATGGACGACGCCGCAGGTGCGACCTACAAGGGTGCCGCCTTCCCGCGCTGCGCCCGCCGCCCTGCGGGCGCGCGAGCGGACTTCGGTCCGCATCCCTCATTCCTTTGCGAAGACCCCATGAATCGATCCCGCGCTTTCCGCTTCGCCCCGCCGGCGTTCGTCCCGCTGCTGCTGGCTGCCTTTCCCCTTGCGTGTGCCGCCGCCGAGCCGGTGTCGCGTTCGGGCAGCGCCGCCGTCGCCGAGCACGCCCCATCGCGTCCGCTGACGATCGCCTCCCCGCTGGCGTGCGCCGACGCGGTGTTCGCCAACGGCCTCGACGACGGCTCGCGCGGCGTCTGCGGCAACGGCGCGGTGACCGTGTACACGGATCGAGCGGCGTTTCTCGCCGCGCTCGCGCCGGGGCATATCGAGAATGCATTCGCCGACGTCGCGCCGGGCGCGAGCCTGCCGCTGCAATATGCCGACGGCGGCTTCAACTACACGGTCTTCACCGAGTTCTTCGGTGCCGGCGGCGGTCTCTACAACGGTCCCGGCACCATTTCGACCGATCGCGTCGACGACCAGATCTGGGTCTCCACGACGATCGACGACGCGCCGATCGGCGCGATCGGCGGCAACGTGTGGCCGTCGGATTTCCACGTGCAGCCGGCGACCGGCACGATCGTGCTGACGGTCGTGCTGCAGGACGGCACCACCGGCGCGACGGAGACGATCGACTCGACCGGTCCCGACGACTTCCGCGGCTTCGTCAGCACGACCCCGATCGCCTTCCTGCAGATCGAAGCGCCCGATCTCGATGCACCGCCGCCGGGGGCGACACCCGACCGCTGGCCGACGCTCGACAACCTGATCATCGGTTCCACGCCATGAGCCGGCCCGCCACGTTTCGCTCGCGCTTCATGTCTTTCGCGCCCCCCACAGGAATCTTCCGCGTGTCCAGGATCTCTCCGTTCAGCGCCTTGCTGCTCCTGTTGTGCCTCGTCGCCGCCGCGCCGCCCGCGCGCGCCGACATGGCCCTGACCGCCACCAGCGCGCAGAGCACCTACGTGCGCGGCCAGACCAACCGTTTCGTGTTCGATCTGAATCTGATCTCGCAAGCCTACGAAGGCGGCGACAACGTCTATTTCAGCGTCCCCGACGGCGTGACGATTTCCTCCGTGCACTACCTCGACGGCTTCCATTCGTGTCCGGATGCGCTGCTGCTCGTGCTCGGCATGGGCACGGACGTCGGCGGCTGGTACAACCCCGGCTACCCGAGCTTCTGCGGCTATTTCGGCGGCGCACCGGATCCGGGCGAGCCGCAGACGATGGCGGTCGACATCGAGGTTCCGGCGGCCTACATCGGCGAGCTGCCGGTCATCGTCACCGTCGAGGGCGACGGCTGCTGCGATCCGCCGCCGCACGAGGGCAGCGTCACGCTGACCTTCGCCGACGCCGGCTCGCCGCTGCGCTGGAATTTCGACGACGTCGCCGCGCCCGCGTTGCCGGTTGGCTGGAGTACCGCGACGGCCGGCGCCGGCAGCGCCTGGATCACGCAAGCAGGCACGGGCGACAGCGCGCCGAATGCCGTCTACGAGCCGGCACCCGCGGTTGCTGGCGAGGCCGACCTCACGAGTCCGCCGATCGCCGTGCCGGCGGCCGGCGGCGAGCTGCATTTCACGCAGCGCTTCGACACCGAAGTCCATCACGACGGCGGCGTGCTCGAGATCGCGATCGATGGCGGCGCCTTCGAAGACATCCTCGCCGCGGGCGGCGCGTTCGCTGCCGGCGCCTACGACGGCACGATCGATGCGAATGCCAACTGCTCCGGCGCCGACGCCAATCCGCTCGTCGGGCGTTCCGCCTGGAGCGGCGCGCAGGACGCCTTCGCGCCGGTGACGGTCGGCCTTCCGCTGGCGGCCGCAGGGCACTCGGTGCAGTTCCGTTGGCGCCTCGGCACCGATTGCTCCGGCCAGGCGAGCGCGAACGACGGCTGGTGGATCGACGACGTCAGTGTGACGTCGAGCGTGCCGCGGGCTTCGATCGGTCCGGCGAAACTGGCCGTCGCCACCGACACCGGCGCGCAGCGCACCGAGACGCTCGGCATCGGTAACCTCGGCGGCGGCCTCCTGACGTACTCGATCGCGATCGCCGACGGCAGTGCGAGCGACTGCTCGACGCCGGCGAGTCCCGCGTGGCTGCACCTTGCCGCGACCAGCGGCAGCGTGGCCGGCGGCGTGCGCGACGACGTCGCCGTCGAACTCGACAGCAGCGGCCTCGCCGATGGCGAATATTCGGCCTTGCTGTGCGTGACGAGCAACGACGCCTCGATGCCCGCGCGGCAGATTCCGTTGACGCTCGCTGTGGCGGCGGGCAGCTGCCAGGCCGTCGACCGCATCTTCGCCAACGGCTTCGACGATGCATCGAACGGTGCATGCGGCAGCGCATTGCAGACGTTCGACGCGCGCGACGCCTTCCTCGCGCGCGTCGCCAACGACTACGACGAAGACGCCTACACGGGTCTGCGCTCGGGCTATCTGTATGGACCGACCGCCTTCGGCAACGCGACCTACACCTACTCGGTGTTCACGCAGGACGGCGCGGCTGGCGGCCTCTACTTGTTTGCCGGCTCGGGCATGCTGTCGAGCGCCTCGGCGCAGGACCAGCTCGTGATCACGTTTACCGGCGCGCCGGTGACGGCGGTCGGCGGCGACTTCTGGGGCCAGCTGTTCTTCAGCAGCACCAGCGTCGACATGAATACGACACCGCCGACGACGGTCGTGCTGACGCTGGACGACGGCAGCAGCGAAACCTTCACCGCCGACGGGCCGGACGATTTCCGCGGCTTCGTCGCGACCGCGCCGATCCACACGCTGACGATTGCCACACCCGAGCCCGATCCCGACGGCGACTATGCGTGGGGCGTCATCGACAACCTCGTCGTCGGACGCGCCCGCTGATCGAATCGCCTGCCGGAGCGCGCCGCAGCGCTCCGGCAGTCGGGGTCGCGTCTCACGCCGTCTCGAAGCCGTTCGCGAAGACCGGATCGATGGCCGGCTGCAGATCGAGCCCGATCGAAATCGCGCCGCGGTAGGAGCCGTCGCCGTTTCGCTGCGTGTCGACCAGCATCGACGGCGAAAAGAGCGCATCGCCGCTGTTGGTCGTGTCGCGGTGGCCGCGCGAATCGTAAGGCGCGAGCGCCATCACCGCATTGTTGGCCGCTTCGTCGAAGTAAAGCTGCGTCGTGAACGCGTAGGTCGTGTTGCCGCCGCTGTCGAACCAGCGCGCCATCAGGTGGATGTGGATCGTGCGGCCCGGATACCAGCCGGGATAGACCGTCGCGAACGAGACGCTGCCGTTCGCGTCGGTGACCTGGTAGCCGCGCAGCCAGGTCTGGCCGAGCGTGCCGTTGGCCGCTTCGTCGGAATACAGTCCGCCGGCGTGGCAATGCCACACGTCGATCTGCACGCCGGCCAGCGGCACGCATCCGGCGGCGGGGCTGAGCGCGTGGATCGTCAGCGCGAGGGGCACGGCATCGGCGATGAAGATCGAGCTGGAGCCTTCGGTGATGTCCGAGCGATTCAGGTGCTCGTCGACGAAGTACGGTCCGATCGTGAGCTCCGGCGCGAGCATGCAGGCGCCCTCGCTCGCGGCGAACGCGGCGGCGATGGCACCATCGAACGGCCGGCCGTTGCCGCCGAGCCATCGGTGTCCGAGCACGCCGGCCGCGCCGAGGGCGCAGAGCGAGCCGAGCGCGCGGCGCCGGCTGACTTTCGCATCGTGTTCGCACATGTCGTGTTCCCCGGTCGCGTGGAGACGGCTCGGCAGGACGGCGCAGGGCGATCATCGCACCTGCGCCGTCGGCCGTCGCGTGCCGCGACCGTTGCCGCCGCGCCGGTCAGGAATCGGCGGCCGGCACGTCCGGCGCACCGGCACCGGCCGGCGCTTGCGGCGAACCCGGGCGCCCGCCCTGACGGCCACCCGGACCGCCCGGACCGCCGCGGCCGGGACCGCGCTGATCGTCGTCTCGGCGCGGGCCATCGAACCCGTGCGGTCCGCGCTGACCCAGCTGCCATTCGGCATAACGGCGGAAACCGTCGTCGCCGAGCAGCTTGCGCAGGCGTTCGCTGCTCTGCTCGTCGATGCGCTCGACGTCCGCGCGCTCGCGCTTGCGCTGCGCCTCCATCGCCTCGTGCGTCTTGTCGCGCGTGGCGTCGAGCGCGTCGCGGCGTTCGAGCAGGATCTTGCGCAGTTCGATCTGCTGCTGCGTCGAAAGAGTAGGAATCGTCGCCAGCTCCTCGGCCGACGGCAGCGGCGGCCCGGGGGGACCCGGCGGGCCCGGCGGCATGGCGGCGGCGAACGTACTGGCGGCAAGGCAAGCGGCGGCGAGCGAGAATGCCAGCACGCGCGGCGGCTGCCGGTGGGTTTTTATCATTGTGGACATGGGGCTCCTCGTGGACATGGCCGGTCATCCGGCGCAGGCGCAATCTGCGCGGCAAATGCGCAGCCTGCGCGCAGGCTTCGTGGAAAAACCGAGGAGTTCGCCTCCGATCCGTAGGCGCGGCGCGCGCGCGGCATTATCGTGCAGGCATGCGTCTACGCCTCTGGCATCGTTTGTTCCTCGCGCTCGCCGCCCTCAGCGTGCTGGCGTTGGCCGGCTTCGCCGCTCTGCAGCAGCAGAGTTTCCGGCGCGGATTCCTCGGCTATCTCGACGAGGTCGCGCTCGAACGCCTGCAGCCGGCCGCGCAGCGCCTCGCCGCCGCCTATCGCGACAACGGGCAGAGCTGGACCTTTTTGCGCGAGGATCAGCGCCGGTTCGGCGAACTGGTCGAGCCTCGCGGCTCGCGCTTCGGCGGGCGTCGCGAAGAAGAACCGCCGCCGCCACCGCGCGACGACGACCCGCCGCCGCCGCCCGAACCGCCACGCGGTGGACCGGGTGACGACTTTCCGTCGCGAGGCCCACGAATGCGCGGTCCGCCGGATCTGATGCCGCGCCTGGCGCTGTTCGACGCGCAGGGCCGACGCGTCGCCGGCAGTCCGGACCTGCCCGACGACGCGCATGAAGTGCCGGTCCTGCTCGGCGCCGCGCGCATCGGCAGTCTGCGGCTGGCGCGCATTCCGGCCATCAGCAATGCGGTCGATCTCGACTTCGCGCGAGCGCAGACGCGCACGGCGCTGATCGCCGCGCTGGCCGTGCTGATCGGCGCCTCCGTCCTCGCGTTCGCGCTCGCGCGCTGGCTGCTCGCGCCGGTGCGCGCGCTCGCCGACGGCACGCGCGCGCTCGCGGCGGGCGACTATGCGCGGCGCATCGTGGCGACGCGCGCCGACGAGCTCGGCGCTTTGGCGGCCGACTTCAATCACCTCGCCGCGAGCCTCGAACAGCATCGCGAGGCACGCCGTCAGTGGGGCGCGGACATCGCGCACGAGCTGCGCACGCCGCTGAGCGTGCTGCGCGGCGAAGTGCAGGCGCTGCAGGACGGCGTGCGCGCGCCGACGGCGCAGGCGTTCGATTCCCTCTATGCCGAATGCGAACGCCTCGGCAGCCTGATCGAGGATCTGTACCAGCTCGCCCTGGCCGATGCCGGCGCGCTCGACTATCGCTTCGAAAACCTGGCACCGGCCGAACTCGTGCGCGAGGCGATCGACCTGCAGCGGCGCGCCTGCGGCGATGCCGGACTGTCGATCGAGGAAGCGATCGACGAGGTGCCGCGCGTGCGCGGTGACGCGCGCCGGTTGGCGCAGCTGGTCGACAACCTGCTCGCCAACGCGCGCCGCTACACCGACGCGCCCGGACGCATCCGCGTCGAGCTCGAGCAAGCCGGCCGCTTCGTCCGGCTGGTCGTCGAGGACACGCCGCCCGGCGTGCCGGCCGAGCATCTACCGCGCCTGTTCGACCGTCTGTATCGCGTCGAGCGTTCGCGCAGCCGCGCCGGCGGCGGTGCCGGGCTGGGCCTGGCGATCTGCCGCGCGATCGTCGATGCGCACGGCGGCCGCATCGATGCGCAGCCGTCGCCGCTCGGCGGCTTGCGCGTGGTCATCGAGTTGCCCCTGGTCACGACGGAGCCGGCATGAACGACCCTGCCCACATCCTCGTCGTCGAAGACGAGCCGAAGATCGCCGCGCTGCTGCGCGACTACCTGGTCGCGGCCGGCTATCGCGTCAGCGTGCTCGACAGCGGCACCGGCGCCGCCGACTGGATCCGCGAGCAGGCGCCCGATGCCGTCCTGCTCGACGTGATGCTGCCGGGCGAGGACGGCCTCGCGGTCTGCCGCGGCGTGCGCGCGTTTTCGAACGTGCCGATCCTGATGGTGACCGCGCGCGTCGAGGAGATCGATCGTCTGCTCGGCCTCGAGCTGGGTGCCGACGACTACATCTGCAAGCCGTTCAGTCCGCGCGAAGTCGTCGCGCGCGTGCGCGCGGTGCTGCGCCGCGTCGCCAACGCGATGCTGCCGGCGAGCGCGCCGGTCGAGCTCGACGAAGTCCGGTTCGAGGCGCGCGTGCAGGGCCGACCGCTGACCCTGACGCCGGTCGAGTTCCGCCTGCTGCGCAAGCTCGTCGCGCAGCCCGGGCGCGTGTTCTCGCGCGCGCAATTGATCGACGCGCTGTACGAAGACCATCGCGTCGTCAGCGACCGCACGGTCGACAGCCACATCAAGAACCTGCGCCGCAAGCTCGTCGGCATGGGCGTGGACCCGATCACCTCGGTGTACGGCGTCGGCTATCGCTTCGAGTGGTCGGCGGCGGACGCTTGAGCGTGACGGCTGCCGACGGGGCGGTTCGACCCGGCCAGCTCCGGCGGCCAGGCGCAAGCCCCTGAGCGAAGCCATCGCCTCGGCTCGTGCATGGCACCGCCGCCGCTGTTCCGGCGAGATCGGCAGGGCGGCCATGGCTGCGTCCTGGGTCACTGAATGTTTGCGTGTATTTTTCTAGAATTCCCTAATTGGACGAAGGGGACGCCCAGATGCGCGACATCGATGTGCCGGTGAAGACCGCGGCTGGCCGGCGCGAACTCAGCGAACGCCGGCACGCGCTGCACGCGCGCCAGCGCACCTTGCTGATCGCCATCCATGGCGAACACACGCTGCAGGAGCTGCGCCGCCAGTTCCAAGGGCTCGGCGACGTTGACGCGATCGTCGACGGGCTGCATGGTGCGGGCCTGGTCGAGCCGCAGAGTGTCGCCGCCGCCATCGCGCCGAGCGCCGCGGCGGAAGCATCGCCGCCGGAGGAGACGATTTCGCCGCTGCAGCTCGCACGTCAGTTCATGAACGAAACCGCCGTCGCCGCGCTCGGTTTGCGCGCGTTCCTGTTCACGCTCAAGCTCGAGAAGTGCTACTCCAAGCCGGATCTGCAAGCACTGCTGCCGGAGTACCGCCGCGTGATGGGCAAGGCACGCAATGCGCCGTACGCGGAAGCCATGGTGCAGCGCGCGGAGGCGATGCTGGCGAAGGCGTGAGACCTTCGCGCGGCGGGCAAACTGCCGCATCGCTTCTCATCGAACCCTTCCCCGCGAGCGGGGAAAGGGACAGCGTCGGCGTTTCCTAGTGAATCCTTCCCCTGCGCAGCGGGGGAAGGTGCCGGCAGGCGGAAGGGGGCGCTCTTCGAATGCAGCGTCGCCCCCTTCCGGCCTCCGGCCACCTTCCCCCGCAGGCGGGGGAAGGGACAGCGCAGGGTGGCATAGAAGTCGAAGCATCGTGGCATCGCGACTGAAGTCGCTCCCGCGAGTCCTTGCCGCGCAGCGACGCGTCGCTCGTCGTCAGCCGGTCGACCCGCGCTGCCACACGAGGCAGCGGTTGTTGGCCGGCATCGCCGCGTCCTCGAGAAGCACAAATCCGGCGCGTCGCGCGAGTGCATCCACGGCCGCGACATCGCGGATGCCCATGCGCGCGTCGCGCGACTTCAGCGAGCGGTCGAACTCCGCATTGCTCTCGCTGGTGAATGCGCCGCCGTAGTTGAACGGGCCGTACACGGCGAGCTTCGCATCATCCGTGCAGACCAGCGGCAGCGACGCGAAGAAGGTTTCGACTTCCGGCCAGCTCATGATGTGCAGCGTGTTCGCGCTGAACACTGCGTCGAACGGACCGCCGGGCCATGCGGCGCCGACATCGAGCGCCAGCGGCGGGGGTGTGTTCGAAAGCCGGGCTTCGTCGAGCCACTGGCGAAGTCCGGCCAGGTGTTCGGGCCGCTCCGAGGTCTGCCAGGTCAGGTGCGGCAGCGCCGCGGCGAAATACACCGCGTGCTGGCCGGTACCGCTGCCGATTTCGAGCACGTGGTGGCGATCGGCGAACCGCGTGCGCAGCACGCCGAGGATCGGATCGCGGTTGCGTTCGCACGCGGGAGCGAAGGGCTTGGGCGTCATCGCTTGGCCGCGCGCCCAGCGCGTTCGATACGAAGCACCGTCAATGCGCTTGGAACGCGCGCTGCGCGGTATCGAACCAAGGCGTGCACAGCTGTTTCTGCGTACCGACGACATCGAACGAAGCGCGCCACAGATCGACGCCGTCGACCGGCTGCGGCGAAGAGAACAGCGCGGGATCGAACGGCGCGTAGCCGAGGCAGTAGCGAACGCGCGCTGCGTCGCCCGTGTCGGCGAGCACGTCGCCGCCGAGCTGGCTGCCGGCCGTGACCCGCGCGGCGAGCGGTATCGGCGGCACGGTCGGCGCCGGCTTGCGCAAGGGCAGGGCGCGATGATTGAGACTGAGTCCGGCCTTGCCTTGCTCGCTCGTCACCGCCGCGGCCATGCCGGCCTTGAGCTTGCCCTGCGCGACCGCGACGGTGTCGCCGCGATCGAACAGCGCGATGGCGCTCTTGCTGCCGTTGTTGAGCAGGTAGCGGATCCGCAGCACATGATGGCCCGCGTCGAAATGGAATTCGACACGCAGCGAAAGATGCGCATCCTCGACGGTCGTGGTCGGAATCGTGTCGTCCCTCATCGCAGGGTGGGGCACAGGTTCGGCGGCCGCACCGCTGCCGGCAGGCAGCAGCGCGGCAAGCATCAGCAGCGCAGGCAATCCATTCATGCGATCAGCTTAGCAGGCGTCGATGGCCGTGGTCAGCCATCGACGCGCAGCTTGCGTTCAGAGTGCGTAGTGAAGGCGCAGCGGCAGGCCGAGTTCGGCGCGCAACCCGTTCTCGGTCAGCGCGGCCGGGTTCGCCGTGGTCTTCGGCGTGGCGGCATTGTGGTCGAAATCGTAGGGCGTGCCGCTGTTGTCCAGGCCGACCGCCTGCCGTTCCGAGTTCGGCACGCCGGCATTGCGATCCTGCGCATCGGTTCCACGGTAGGTGCCCTGCTGGAACGTGCCGTTAACCGCGTCGTAGGCATGCGACATCTCGTGGTAGAGCACGCCGACCGGCGCCGGAAAGTCGGCCATGTGGAACGAGGGGTTGTAGGCGATCACCGCGTCGTCGCCCTTGCCGGCCTTGCCGTTGACCAGCTCGGTATCGGCCCAGGTGCCGTTGGTGTCCGGCATCGTGTAGCCGTTGTCCTCGTTGGCGAGTTCGCGGATCGTCACGGTGTTGCCTTTCGCCGCCGCCTTGTCGTACTCGCCGAGCATCTGGCGACCGACCGGCGAGGACTTCAGCATGTCGACGTCCGCCTGCACGCGCTGCACGAACGCGGGCGAGCCTTCGATCTTGAGTCCCTTCGCGCCGGGCGAACCGGTCAGGTCGACGTTGACGACCTGGTTGCTCGCGCCCTTCGCGGCGCTGAACGTGTCCGTGCCCTGCTGGGCGTAGACGATGTCCTTGCCCGACGCGTTGTCGACGCTGTCCTTGCCCTCGCCGGTGTAGACGCGGTCGTCGCCGGCACCGCTGACGATGCGATCGTCGCCGGCGCCGCCGGAGAGCATGTCCTGGCCGGCGCCGCCGTCGATGCTGTCGTTGCCCGCGCCGCCCTCGATGTAGTCGGCGCCCGCGCCGCCGGCCAGCGTGTCCTTGCCGTCGCCGCCGTAGACGACGTCGTTGCCGTCGCCGGCGTCGATCACGTCGTCGCCGGTGTTGCCGAACACGTAGTCGCTGCCGGCGCCGCTCTTGATCGTGTCGTTGCCCGCGCCGCCGTCGATCGAATCGTCGCCGGCGCCGGTGGTGATCGTGTCGTCGCCATCGCCGCCGTCGACGATCAGGTTGACCTTGACGTCGGAAGCGACGTCGACGACGTCGTTGCCGGCGCCGGTACGCAAGGTCAGCGCCTGGCCCTTGGCCATCTCGAGCTGATACGACTCGCCGTTGACCTGCACGGCCAGCGAGCCGTCGGTATTGTTCTTGACCGAAATCTTGTCGTTGCCGCTGCCGGTGGTCAGCACCAGCTGGTCGGAGCTGACGTACTGCTGGCCGCTGCCGTCGTCGACGAGCGTGCGTTCGCGCGCGATCGACACCTGCGGGCTCTGGTGCAGCGGATCGACGGCGATGTCCTTGCCGTCGGCGGTCTTCGCAGTCGTGCGGCCGCCGGTGTTCGTGGCGTTGCCGTCGATGCGCGTGCTGGTGTCGACCGCCGTCGCCGAACCGCGTATGGCGGTCGTACCGCCGAGATCGCTCGCCTTCGCGTACTGCGCGGCATCGGGCTGGACTTCGCGAAAGCCCGCTGCGGCGGACGCGTTGCTGTCGGTCGAGCGAATAGCGGCAATCGGTGACATGGCACACCTCGGGAAGCGGGAACGGAAAGCCGAACGATCGGGTACGGTGCAACCATACGCGGGCGTACTGCGACCCGTCTGCCTGGGACATACCCCAGTTAGGGTTTTCCCGAGGGGCCGGGCAGCGAGTCGGGGCGCCTCCGGCCGCGGACCCAGATGACGCGCGCGGCGCGACGTGCTTAGGATGCGCGGCGGCATCCGGCCGCCTCGCGACCTGCCGCATGCTCAACCGCCTCTGGTTCGGTTTCTTCCTCGTCGCCACCGCCGCCGCGCTCGCGCAATGGCTGGTCGGCGGCAATGCCGGCGTCTTCGCCGCGATGGTCGGCAGCCTGTTCGACATGGCCAAGCTGTCGGTCGAAGTCATGATCCTGCTGTTCGGCACGCTCACGCTGTGGCTCGGCTTCCTGCGCATCGCCGAACAGGCCGGCGTCATCGACCGGCTGGCACGCTGGCTCGGCCCGCTGTTCGCGCGCCTGATGCCCGAGGTGCCGCGCGGGCACCCGGCGATCGGACTGATCACGCTCAACTTCGCCGCCAACGCGCTGGGTCTGGACAATGCGGCGACGCCGATCGGCCTGCGCGCGATGCGCGAGCTGCAATCGCTCAACCCCAGCGCGGACACCGCGAGCAACGCGCAGATCCTGTTCCTGGTGATGAATGCGTCGTCGCTGACCCTGCTGCCGGTGTCGATCTTCATGTATCGCGCGCAGCAGGGCGCGCACGATCCGACCCTGGTGTTCCTGCCGATCCTGCTGGCGACGAGCGCGTCGACCTTGACCGGCCTGCTCACCGTCGCCTTCATGCAGAAGCTGAAGCTGCGCGACCCGGTCGTGCTGGCGTGGCTGGCAACGATCGGTTTGCTGCTGTCCGGCTTCATCGCGCTGCTGGCGACGCTCTCGGCCGGCGCGCTCGCCTCGCTGTCGTCGCTGCTCGGCAACTTCACGCTGTTCGCGATCGTGATCGCGTTCCTGCTGGCCGGCGCCTGGCGCAAGGTGCCGGTCTACGAAAGCTTCGTCGAGGGCGCGCGGCAGGGTTTCGATGTCGCCAAGAATCTGCTGCCGTATCTCGTCGCGATGCTGTGCGCGGTCGGCGTGCTGCGCGCGTCCGGGGCGCTCGATTTCGCACTCGACGGCGTGCGCTGGCTCGTCCAGGCCGGCGGCTGGGACACGCGCTTCGTCGACGCGCTGCCGACCGCGCTGGTCAAGCCGTTCTCCGGCAGCGCCGCGCGCGCGATGCTCATCGACACGATGAAGACGCATGGCGTGGACAGCTTCCCGGCGCTGGTCGCGGCGACCGTGCAGGGCAGCACCGAGACCACGTTCTACGTGCTCGCGGTGTACTTCGGCGCGGTGGGCATCCAGCGCGCGCGGCACGCGGTCGGCTGCGCCCTGCTGGCCGACCTTGCCGGCGTGATCGCCTCGATCGCCGTGTGCTACTGGTTCTTCGGCTGACGCCGATGGGGAGCCCGCGCAGCTTTCACGCCGAGCAAGCGATCAGACTGAACGGGGTCCCGGCGCCGGCTTGGGGATGAGATCGAACGTCGCGTCGAAGATCTTCCTGTCCACCGGGTTGGCCAGCGCGTCGGCGAGTTCGAGCGCCTTGGCATGGCTCTCGCGGTGCAGATCGTGCCGGCCCGCCGCATGCGCCGCGTGCGCACGCACGGCATGCGCGAACGCCAGTTCCCCGGTTTCGCTCGGATGCGACGTGAAGTACTCGAACGCGCTTTGCGCATAGGGCATCGCCGTCTGGCCGAGGCCGAGCAGCGCATGGACCTGGCCGAGGAGCAGATCCGCCGTGGCAAGGTTCTTCTCGGTGCCGATCGGCCCCCACAGGTACCGCGACGCGTGCGCGGCGTGCAGCATCTCGGCATCCTCGGCCGGCGTTCTGGAAACCTGCTCGGCGAGCGTCCAGCTGCGATTGTTCGCACCGGCGGCGAACCGGCGGCGCCATTGGGCGGCTTCTTCCGCGGAAGGTTGCTCGGTCACGCGATTGCTCCAGCCGTGTCATCGAAGAGCATGGACTGCGCGGCCCGGCGTGCGAGCCGGGCGGCGATCGACGCGATTGTGCCAGGATACCGCAACACGTTCGTTGCGCTGCGCGTGCGCTAGAACGACGAACCGGGGCGTTCGAGGAACGCGATCTCTTCGGCCGTCGACGTCCGCCCCAACGCCGCGTTGCGGTGAGGAAAACGGCCGAAGCGCGCGACGATGTCGCGATGACGCATGGCGTAGTCGAGACAGTTTTCGAACCGCGCACGCAGCGCCGGCGGCGCGATATCGCGCAGGTGCGCGAACAGCGCCACCGAATGCTGCTGGTCGGCGATCGACTCGGCGTGCTGCAACGGCAGATAGAAGATCGTGCGCTCGACCGCGCGCAAGGCGAGATCGGCGCCCAGGCGCAAACCTTCGTCGACCCAGCCGCGCGCGAGCGCATCGTGCTCGAACGCGCGCGCATCGCCGCGAAACAGATTGCGAGAGAACTGGTCGACCAGGATCACCAGCGCGAGGCGGCCGCGCGGGCTCGCGAGCCAGGCGTCGAGGGCGCCGCCGACCGCTTCTTCGCGCAGTGCCGCGAAGCGCTCGCGGATTTCGGCATCGACGGCGGTATTGGCCTCGAACCACAGCGAGCCCTTGTCGGCGAACACGCCGCCGTCGTCCTCCGCCCGGCCGAACCAGTAGCCGAGCACGCAGTTCGCGCGCGGATCGAGCGCGACCACGGGCGCCCCCGTCATCGCGTCACCGCGTTGCCGGACGACCGCCGAGGATGCGCGCCGGCAGGAGAATCAAGGCTCGCAGCAGTTCGAACACGCCCTCGACCGCGATGCCGACCAGGCGGAACGGCAGCAGGATCAGCCAGGCGATCGGATAGAGCAGCAGCGCGAGCAGCGCCAGCGGCCAGCAGAACACCAGCAACAGCAACCAGAGGACGAAGGTCAGCATCGAGGTTCTCGTTCGTGCGCCGCAACGGGCGCGCAGTGACGATGCGTCAGATGGGGCCGGCCGGGGAGTGCCGAAAGGGATGGCGTGGAAAAATCCACATTGACCATTCAGGATTTCGGCAGGTTTTGCCCGACCAGCAAGGCGCGGATCTCGCGCAGTTTCGCCTTGATCGCTGCCTCGTTCTGCGGGCCGCTGCGCAGCAGCAGCTTCTGCCCCGACGAGCGCGCCTCCAGCGCCGGATCGGCGAACTCGAAGAGCACGTTCGGCTGCACCACGGCGAGCGGCTGCGCCACGTCGGGCGTCGCCAGCAGGTGGTCGATGACCGCGATCAGGCGGTCGTTGAAATAACCATTCGGGTAGCCGAGTTCGCGATAGGCCTGCTGGAACAACGGGTACGTCGCGACGTACCACGCGACGAGTTTCTTCGCGTCGATCGCGCGCGCGACTTGCGCATACGCGTCGTAACGCGCCGCATTGTCGCCTGCGATGACGCGCTGCGCGCCGTCCGCGCGCGTCGCGAACACGCCTTGCGCCGAGCGCAGCGGCGACACGTTCTCGCCGAGCTTGGGCCGCGTCAGTCCGTCGACGGTCGCCACGATCCGCTGCACCAGATGCTGCGGATCGACGAGCACGCCGAGCGCCTCGCCGCCGCCGGCCAACCCGGCGACGGCGTCGAATACCGGCCGGTCGCTGTCTTCGATCGCCGGCAACGGCGTCGCTGGTTCGCTGGGGGGATCGACCTGCGCCTGCTCGATCGGATGCTCGACCGGCGGCGCCTGCGGCGCGCTCGCCGGCGCGGTTGCCGAAGGCGTCGTGCTCGTGCCGGGCAACTGGCCGACGGCTTCTCCGCCGGTGCGCGCGAAATAGACGCCGGCGGCAACGGCTGCGGCGACCGCCACCGTACCTGCGACCCAGACACCGGCCGATGTTTGTTTCTGTTTCACGGCGCTTATCCTCGGATCAGGGGCCATGGATTGGACCCGGTGTTCCGCATTTCGTTCACCGTGAGCCGGCATGCCCGGCCGCCGCTCGTGCTCGCGGCCCGCGCTTCGTTCTCGCTAGACTGTTCATGTGAAACCAGCCGGACCTCTCAGGCGGCACGCTCTGTTCGACGCGCGCCGGGAAAGCGCGTTGCGGACGGCGCAGGCGCTGGTCAGCCTGGACATCTGCGACGAGCACAAGCGCGAGCTGCTGTCGGTGTGCGTGTGGAAATTCACCGAGGCGAATGGCAAGTGGCATTGTCCGCACTGGTCGCTCGAGGCATCGCGCGCGAAGCGCTCGCTGTGGCGGCACGAACATGTCCGGCGACGCAGCGTTCTGGTCAGCGCAATGCTCGCAGAACCCGCCGACGTGCGCGCGATCCTCGCCACGGCGACAGCCTGCATCGTGACGATCGACGAGCATGCCGTTCTTTCCGCGCTGGACAGAAACAACCCCGAATGCGATGGCTGGCTGCGCTACGAGCGGGCGGGCATTGCCGTCTGCGAGCGTGACATCGAGCCGTGAACGCCAAGCGGGCCGCGAGACGACGGAGCGCACCGCGCCTTGGCGTCTTCTACTCGTGCTAGGCCGCTGCTTTCCTCGCCTTCCACGCCGCCAGCACGCCTTCCTCGCGCTTCGCATCGAGACCGGCATGCAACGCCGACTGGCGCTCGGCCGGCTGCTGCCGGAACCAGGCCAGCGTATCGGCCGCGGTCTGCGCGAGCGGCCGATAGGTCAAGCCGGCGCCGATCGCCTTGTGCACATTCAGCCGCGCAAAGCCCGCGCTCTCGCCTTGGCCCGGCACCCATACCGGCATGTCGCTCCACGCCGACACCTTTTGCGCCTCGAGAAAATCCGCCGGCACCCAGACCGGCTTCGCTTCCGCGTGGATCGCCCTTCCGATGTCTCGCAGGAGGCCCGCCATCGTCAACTCATGCGCCGGTCCGGTGGCGTGGAAGACGCCGAACGTGCGCTGCTCGGCCAGGCGGATCGTCCACTCGGCCAGATCGCGCGCGTCGACGAACTGCACCGGATCGGTGCCGTCGCCCGGGGCCAGCACGTCGCCGCCGCGGGCGAGGCGCACCGGCCAGTAGGTGAAGCGGTCGGTTTCGTCGCCGGGACCGACGATGAGGCCGGGGCGAACGATCGTCGCGACGCCGCGGAACTGCGCCTGCGCTTCCTTCTCGGAGAGTGCCTTCAAGGGGCCGTACAGGCCCATGTCGGCCTTCAGCGTCGCCTGCGTTTCCTGCATCGCATCCTTGCCGGTGTACGGCGCCAGCGCGGCCGACTCGTCGGCGCCGGGTTTGCTGGTGTCGGCGTAGACCGACACGGTCGAGATGAAGACGTATTGCTTCACCTTGCCGTGCAGCGCCTTGCCGGCGTCGCGCACCCAGAACGGCAGCGTGGTCGGGTTGTCGATGCACACGTCCCATTCGCGGCCTTCCAGCGCCTCGAGGTCGCCCGTGTTGCGGTCGCCGAGCAATTCCTCCACTGCGCCGGGCCAGGCTTGCGGACTTTTTCCACGATTGAACAAGGTGACCTTGTGACCGCGCTGCAGCGCGTAGCGCACCTGATGCGGTCCGATGAAACCGGTGCCGCCGAGGATCAGGATGCGTAGCGGACGCGAATGCGTACCGCTCGCGGCCCGAGCGCGGCGGGCGGCGGGCAGGGCGAGGCCGGCCGTGCAGAGCAGCGCGCGTTCGAGCAGGTCTCGGCGGGTCGGCATGGCGGGCTCCTGGCGTGTCGATCGGCGCAGTCTAGACGAGCGCCGGCGGAGAGCTGCATTTCGGCGGGAATCCGCCAGCGCCCGTTAAGCCAGCGCTGCCTAGCATCGAGGACCCGTCACGTGGAGCGATGCCGATGGCCCGACCGATCTGGACCGGAACCCTGTCGTTCGGCCTGCTGCACGTGCCGATCCAGCTGATGCCGGGCGAGCGGCGCACCGATCTCAGTTTCCGCATGCTCGACAGCCGCAACAACAAGCCGGTGCGCTACGAGCGCGTCAACAGCGACACCGGCGAAGAAGTGCCGTGGAAGGACATCGTCAAGGCGTTCGAGTACGACAAGGGCAGTTACGTCGTGCTCGACGAGGAAGACATCCGCGCCGCGGCGCCGGAAAGCCACGAGGCGGTCGAGATCGAGGCCTTCGTCGATGCCGACGCAATCAGCCCGGTCTACTACGAAAAACCTTACGTGCTGGTGCCCGGCAAGAAGGCCGAGAAGGGCTACGTGCTGCTGCGCGAGACGCTCGCCGAGACCGGCAAGATCGGCATCGCGCGCGTGGTCATCCGCACACGCGAATATCTGGCCGCGGTGATTCCGCAGCAGCACGCGCTGATCCTGATGCTGCTGCGCTACCCGCAGGAACTGGTCGACGCCGAGGACTACACCATCCCGAGCAAGAGCGCCGCCGAGTACCGCGTGACGCGCAAGGAGCTGGAGATGGCGCGCGCACTGATCGAATCGATGTCCGGCAAATGGACACCGGGCGACTACCGCGACGAATTCCGCGCGCGCCTGCACAAGGTCATCGAGAAGCGCCTGAAGCAGAAGGGCGTCGTCGCCGCGCCGGAGCCGGACGACGCGAGGACGCGCGAGGACGCCGCGACCAACGTGGTCGACTTCATGGCGCTGCTGAAGCAGAGCATCGATACCAAGCGGCGCACGCCGGCGAAGAAGGCCGTGCCGGTGAAGAAGACGGCGAAGAAAACAGCGCCCAAACGCGCAGCGAAGAAAACCGCAGCGAAGGCGCCGTCGCCGAAGCGGCGCAAATCCGCCTGACGCGCCGCGATGAGCCTGCGCGAATACAACCGCAAGCGCCGTTTCGACGAGACGCCGGAGCCTGCTGCGGAAAAGCGCGGCACGGCGTCCAAACGCAGCAAACGGCCGATCTTCGTCGTGCAGCTGCACCATGCGCGCGCACGGCACTACGACTTCCGTCTCGAAGTCGACGGCGCCCTGAAAAGCTGGGCGGTGCCGAAGGGGCCGTCGCTGCGGCCGGGTGACAAGCGCCTCGCCGTCGAGGTCGAAGATCATCCGCTCGCGTACGCGAGCTTCGCCGGCGATATTCCACAAGGCCACTACGGCGCCGGCCACGTCGACATCTTCGACCACGGGGGCTGGACGCCCGACGGTGATCCCTTGGCGGCCCTGGCCAAGGGCCACCTTGATTTCGAGCTGCACGGCGACAAGCTGCGCGGCCATTGGACGCTCGTGCGCACGCGGCTGCAGGGTTCGAAGCAGCAGTGGCTGCTGATCAAGCGCAGCGATGCCGAGGCGCGCGACCTCGAAGCGGACGATCTGGTCGACGCGGCGCCGCGCCGGTCGCGCTCCGCGCACGCGGTGCAGGCGCCCGCGAAGAAGGCCGTCGCCGAGAAACCCGCCGCGAAGAAATCGCCTGCGAAGAAGGCTTTGACGCCGCGCAAGGCATCCGCCACCTGGCGCAAGCGGGCGCTGGCCCTCGCCAGTGCGCGCGACCGGCCGCTGCATGCCGGTTTCAAGCCGCAGCTGTGCACGCTCGAAGCGTCGCCGCCGCGCGGCGAGGACTGGTTGCACGAGACGAAATGGGACGGCTATCGCCTGCTCGCCGATCTCGACGACGGCAAGGCCGCGCTGCGCTCGCGCAACGATCTGGACTGGACCGCCAAGTTCGCCGACATCGCCGCGGCGATCGAAGCGCTTCCGGTCGCGAGCGCGCGCCTGGATGGCGAACTGATCGCCGTGGACGCGCGCGGCAACAGCGATTTCTCGGCCTTGCAGCGCTCGCTCGAGGCCGGCACGCATGCAGCGCTGCGTTATGTGCTGTTCGACCTGCCGGCGCTCGAGCAGGTCGACCTCACGCAGGTCGCGCTCGCCGAGCGCAAGGACTTGCTGCAGGCGCTGCTCCATACCTCGAAGAAGAATGCGCTGAGCTTCAGCACGCATATCGTCGGGCATGGCGAACGCGTGTTCGAGGCTGCGCGCAGGCAGGGGCTCGAGGGCATCGTCAGCAAGCGCGTCGACGCGCGCTACGTCGAAGGCCGCGCGAAGAGCTGGGTCAAGGTCAAGCACGCCGACACCGACGAGTTCGTCATCGTCGGCTACACCGCGCCGAAGGGCTCGCGCGAAGGGTTCGGATCGCTGCTGCTGGCGACGGTCGAGCGCGGCGCGTTGCGCTACGTCGGCCGCGTCGGCAGCGGCTTCGACGATGCGCTGCTGCGCCAGCTGACGCGCCAGCTCGGCAGCCTCGCGCAAGCCGATGCGGTGCTCCGCCTGCCCGCGCATGTGCCTTTTCGGGCGAGCGCCGTGCGCTGGGTCGCACCGCGCCTCGTCGCCGAAGTGGAATTTCGCGGCTGGGCGAAGGAGGGTTTGCTGCGCCAGGCGAGCTTCCTGCGCCTGCGCGACGACAAGACGACGGAGGATCTCGGTATGTCAGAGCGCAAGACGACGACACTGAAGCCGGCACGCGCCGCGGCGAAGAAAGCGACCGGCGGCGGCGTGACGATCACGCATCCGGAACGCATCGTGTTCCCGGACACCTCGATCACCAAGCAGGACGTCGCCGACTACTACCGCGACGTCGCCGACCGGCTGCTGCCGGAGCTGGTCGATCGTCCGCTGTCGGTGGTGCGCTGTCCCGACGGTGCCGGCGGCACCTGCTTCTTCCAGAAGCACCATGCCGCGTCGCTCGGTAGCAACGTCGCGGCGATCGCGCTGAAGGAAAAGGATGGCGGCAGCGACGAGTACCTCTACGTGAAGGACCTGCGCGGCGTTCTGGAACTGGTGCAGATGAACGTGCTCGAGTTCCATCCGTGGGGTGCGCGCATCGATGCGCCGGAGCGCGCCGATCGCCTCGTGTTCGATCTCGATCCCGGCCCCGGCGTCGATTGGAAGGCGCTGGTCGCCGGCGCGCGCGACGTGCGCGCGCGGCTCGCCGACGCCGGCCTCGAAAGTTTCGTGCGGTTGTCGGGCGGCAAGGGCGTGCACGTCGTCGTGCCGATCCGCGGCACCGACTGGAACGAGGCGAAGGCGTTCTGCGAGGCGTTCGCCGATGCGATGGCGACGCAGCAACCGCTGCACTACCTCGCGACCGCGAGCAAGACCAAGCGCGACGGCCGCATCTTCATCGACTGGCTGCGCAACACCCGCGGCGCGACCAGCGTGGCCAGTTGGTCGCTGCGCGCGCGCGCCGGCGCGCCGGTCGCGATGCCGCTGCGTTGGGACGAACTCGGACGCACCAAGGGCGCCGCCGACTTCGACCTCGCCGGCGCCTTGCGCCGCGCGAAGAGCTTGCGCAAGGATCCGTGGGAAGGTTTCGAGCGGCTCGAACAGGCGCTGCCGCGCTTGGACTGAAGCGCCGCGTACCGTCTCGTTACGGATTGGTAACTTCGCATCGTTTACGGTGCGGCGAAAACGAAGGAGCCGTCGCGATGCGAATCCACAGCTATCGTTCTTTACTGGTGTACTCAGCGGTTGCGGCCTGCACGCTGACCGCCGTGCCGGCGCTCGCCGTGAAACCGGCGCCGTCCGATCCGATCGACGTGCAACTGATCGCCGAGCACACCGAGCTGGTGCCGGGCCAAGCGCAGCAGTTCGGCCTGCTGCTGCGCCATCAGCCGCATTGGCATACCTACTGGATCAATCCGGGCGACTCCGGCCTGCCGACGACGGTCGAATGGATCCTGCCGCCGGGCTACAAGGCCGACGAGATCGAATGGCCGACGCCGCAGCGCTTCGTCGTCGGCGGTCTCTACAACTTCGGCTATGACGGCGAGACCTTGCTGCCGGTCTCGATCACGCCGCCGCCCGACGCCGCGGTCGGCTCGACCGTGCACATCGCGCTGGTCACCAAGTGGCTGGTCTGCCGCGAGGAATGCATCCCGGGCAAGGCGTCGCTCGCGATCGACCTGCCGGTCGTGCGCGTGGCAGCCAAGCCCGATCCGCGCTGGACCGCGCAGTTCTCCGAGGCGCGGCTCGAACAGCCGCAGGCGACAGCGTGGAAGGGTTCGGTGCGCGATGCCGGCGACCGCTTTGCGATCACGCTGACCGGTCCCGGCCTGCCGCCGGCGGCGGCCCAACTCGATGCGCTGGCCGCCCAGCGCAAGCTGTTCGACAACAAGCCGCCGACGATCCGCCGCGACGGCGATGCCATCGTCATCGAAACCGGCAAGAGCGAGTACTTCACGACCGCGCCGTCCGAACTCGACGTGCTGCTGACCACGTCGAGCGCGAACGGCGCGCGCGGGTGGCGCGCGCGAATCCCGTTCGCGGCCGATGCAACTGCGCCGGCCCGCTGAGGTCACAAGCGATTCCACCCCCGCCAGGAGCCGCATCATGAGAGCCGTCCCTTTCATCGCCGCCGTCGCGCTTGCCCTCGCCACGTCGTTGCCCGCGCTCGCCAAGCCCACCGTCGGGCAGCCGGCGCCGGATTTCAGCGTCGCCGACAGCAGCGGCCACACGCAGACGCTGTCCGCCTACAAGGGCAAGACCGTCGTGCTCGAATGGAACAACCCGGAATGTCCGTTCGTGCGCAAGCACTACGGCAGCGGCAACATGCAGAAGCTGCAAGCCTCCGCGCTCGCGCAGGGCGCCATCTGGCTGACCGTCAACTCGGGTGCGGCCGGCAAGCAGGGCCATCTCGATGCGAGCAGTGCAAAGGCCTACGTCGCGAAGGTCGGCGGCAAGGAAAGCGCCTACCTGCTCGACGCGGACGGCACGGTCGGCCATCTGTACGACGCCAAGACGACGCCGCAGATGGCGGTGATCGATGCGCAAGGCGTGCTGCGCTACCTCGGCGGCATCGATTCGATCGCGAGCACGGACGAAGCGGACATCGGCAAGGCGACGCCGTATGTCGCGCAGGCGCTGGCCGAGCTCGCCGCAGGCAAGCCGGTGAGCGTGCCGACCTCCGAGCCGTACGGCTGCTCGGTGAAGTACGGCTCGTAGGCCGCGCTCCGTTCCTTCCTTCGGCCAAAAAAAACCGCCCGTTTGCGCGGGCGGTTCAAGTCATCGGCGTGGCCGACGAGGGCGGTGGGGACGGATCCCTCATCTCACGCACCGGCCTTCAGCTTGACCAGCTGATTCAGCACGCCGTCGAGGCCACCGAACACGGTCAGCTTGTCGATCTTCTCGGTGACCTTCTCCAGCACCTCCAGCTCCTTGAGGCGCATCAGGGTCGGGCTCTCCTCGATCAGCTTGGCGGTGTTCAGCGCCGAACGCATCGCGTTCGACTCCTCGCGCCGGCGGATCACGTTGGCCTGGGCCGCCTTCTCCGCCTGCACGACGCTGTTGAGGATCTCCTTCATCTCGCCCGGCAGGATCACGTCCTTGACGCCGACGCCGAGCAGCTCGATGCCGAACTCGCCGACGCGGCCGCGCACGCCGGCGAGGATGTCGCCGTCGAGCGACGCCTTGTCGCCGAGCAGTTCGTCGAGCGTGCGCGCGGCAACGACCTTGCGCAGGCCGAACTGCAGCTCGCGATAGAGGAACTCGTCGAACTTCGCCACGCGCGTGCGCAGCGCGACGGCATCGGTGACGCGCCAGCTCGCGGCGAGGTTCACGCGCAACGACACCTTGTCGCGCGTCAGCATTTCCTGTCCCGACACCTCCACGCCCTGCACGCGCAGATCGACGACGACGGCGCTCACGTTCTTCTGGAAGTTCCAGAACGCATACGCACCCGGCGCCAGCTGACGCACGAGCTTGCCGTCGACGAACACGAGGCCGACGTTCTCGACGGCCACGTCCACGACCAGTGCGGCGCGTGCGAGCACGCCGAGCTGACGCAGACGCCGCGCGACCGCGGCCGGGACTTCGAGATCGGCACTCAAGGCGACGCGCTCGATCTCGACGCTGCTCGACGTGCGCCCGTACAGCTTGCGCGTGCCCGGCGCGAGCACGTCTTCGAGCTTGCCGCTGCGCGTCAGCAGGCCGACCTCGTCGACGCCGACGTCGGCCAGCACGAACGTCTCGCCGAGCGCGTCGCCGAGCCGTTCGATCAGATCGTCGGCGACCTTGCCGTCGTACTCGGCACGAGCGAGATCGAGCACGCGAACCTCGACCTGGCCGAACAGACGCAGATAGCGGTACACGCCCGGCGCCAGCACGCGCTCGAACCGACGGTTGCGATACACCAGGCCGCGTTCGCCGTCACCGACCACGACCCTGTTCCAGAGCTTCAACACACAGACCTCCTTTTTCTTGGGATGAATCGACAGCGCAGGTTGCGAAAGATCCGGCGCGCGCTGCGGGCGCCGGCTTCGTGGGCTTCCTTCCCCGAGCCGAGCTGCGGGGAAGAGAGCGGAAAGAGTTGGAAACACCCCACGTCCTCTCCGGGGCATCGCGGCGAGCACGGCGGGGTCCGGCTTCGCTGCCTGCGTGCGTCATGGACATGAAGTCCGCAGCGCATCGCATTCCGCTCCGCCTTGGCCCGCCACGCCGACCGCGACGCAGCCGACGAGCACGTTGCGGCCGTTCGCTTCCGCGCGCGTTCAATTGCACACGCAGGCGCGCGACCGCGCGGGGTGTTTCCAATGGGACGTTCGTCCCGGTTTGCAGCTCGTGGGCAATGCCCGTCAAAGGGCGGGATTCGAACCCGCTACCGACGACTTATGAGGTCGTTGCTCTACCCGAATGAGCTACCTTTCGGAACGGACGGGATTCGAACCCGCGACCTCCCGGCGATCGGCCGGGCGCTCTACCAGACTGAGCTACCGTTCCCGTCAAGCGACCGACGGCGTGCGTCCTGCGGCATACGCGCCGGCAAAGCCGGGCGCACCGGGCGGGACTCGTGAGCCCGCGCCGCTGCAGAACGTCGTTTCGTCGACCGCGCATTGGCGCCACTCGCGTAGCGCCAATTCGTTGGCGGAAGGCATCCGCCGAATTCGAAATCTCCCTCGCGAACGCCGGAAACGAAAAACCCCCGGGGGCAAGCCTCCCGGGGGCGTTCGTGGTGCTCGGGAGGTCGGCGTACCGACCTCGACCGCTGGATGAGGTCAGATCGTACGCGAGCGGATGTGGTCGCAATCAGCCGTAAAGACAGCCGGCATCGCGCAAGGCGCAATACTGCCGAGCCGCGACGGCTGGCGTTTGCCTGCTGGATGTCTGAAGAGGTTTCGCATCGGAGTCGTCTTTTCGTTTCGCGCAAGATCGTCGCGAAGGGCGCGCACCGTACTCTCGATCGATGGCGGTTTCAAGACGGCATTACCCGGATGTTTTCGCCGGCGGCGGCATTTCGCCGACGGGCAGCGCTTCCGGAACGATGGGAGCGTCCGGCAGCGCCGCGTGGATGTGCGCGGGCGTGCCGGCGGTCACGCGCCACGCGACGATCCAGCCGAGTATCAGCAGCGCGGTCGACAGCAAGAACGGCGCGCCCGGCGCATGCAGCGGCGCGTGATCGCTGATGAACAACGCGAACACCTGCGTGAACAGCGCCGGACCGAAGATGCCGGCGAGGCTCGCCAGGCTCGTCACCGCGCCCTGCAGGCGGCCCTGCTCGCGCGGGTCGACCTGGTGCGTGATTAAGGCTTGCGTCGCCGGACCGGCCATGCCCCACAGCGCGAGCAGCGGAATGCCGATCAGGAAGACCGGGCCGCTGCCGGCAAGGCCCATGACGGCGAATCCGGCGAAGCCGAACACCAGGCCGATCAGCAAGGTGCTGCGTTCGCCGATCTTCGGCACCAGCTTGCGCACCAGCCATGCCTGCGTGAACGCATTGCACACGCCGACCAGCGCCAGCGTGTAGCCGACCGCCTGCGGACCCCAGCCGTAGCGATAGTCGGCGTACAGCACGAACACGCTCTGCAGCACGTAGTGCGCCAGATTGGTGAGGAACACCACGGCGGCGAGGCCGAACACCGAGCGGTAGCGCCGCAGCAGCACCAGCGAGCCGAGCGGATTGGCGTGGCTCCAGTCGAAGCGCGCGCTGCGCTTCTCCGGCGGCAGCGACTCGGGCAGGATGAAATAGCCGTAGCAGAAGTTGGTCAGCGCGAGCACGGCGGCCGCGTAGAACGGCAGGCGCACGTCGAAGCCGCCGAGGAAGCCGCCGAGCGCTGGACCGATGATGAAGCCGATGCCGAACGCCGCGCCGAGCATGCCGAACGCGGCCGCGCGCTTCTCCGGCGGCGTCACGTCGGCGATGTAGGCGTTCGCCGTGGTGAAGCTCGCGGCCGTCGCGCCGGAGATGCAGCGGCCGATCAGCAGCAGCGGGATCGTGTTGACCAGCGCCATGAAGAGAAAATCGACGCCGATGCCGAGGTTGGACAGCAGCACCACCGGCCTGCGCCCGAAGCGGTCCGACAGCGCACCCTGGATCGGCGAACAGACGAACTGGATCAGCGCGAACAAGGTGCCGAACACGCCGACCCACATCGCCGCCTTCGCGACGCCGCCGCCGGCCAGTTGCTCGACCAGGTGCGGCAGCACCGGAATGATGATGCCGAACGACAGGATGTCGATCAGCACCGTGACGAAGATGAAGATCAGGGCGGCGCGGCGAGGCGCGGCGATGGAAGCAGGCTGGTTCACGCGGTGATCTCGCTGGAGTGTCGAGCGGTGCGCAGCGTATCCGATTGCGCCCGCCCGCGATTGTCGAAAACGGCCATGACGCGCAAGCGGCGGTTGCGCGCAACGACGGCTGCGTTCAGCGCCGCGAATCGATGTCGATGAAGCGCAGGAACTCCGCGCGCGTGCGCGCATCTTCGCGGAAGCTGCCGCGCATCTGGCTGGTGATCATCGATACCCCGCGCTTGTGCACGCCGCGCGTGGTCATGCACTGGTGCACGGCGTCGATGACGACGCCGACGCCGCGCGGCTTCAGGACGTCCTCGATGCACTGGGCGATCTGCGCGGTGAGCTTCTCCTGCACCTGGAAGCGCCGCGCGAAGCCGTCGACGACGCGCGCCAGCTTGGAAATCCCCACGACCTTGTCGGTCGGCAGGTAGCCCACGTGCGCGCGGCCGATGATCGGCGCCATGTGGTGTTCGCAGAACGATTCGAACTGGATGTCGCGCAGCACGATCATCTCGTCGTAGCCGGCCACTTCCTCGCACGTGCGGCGCAGGTAG
>Ga0207678_10000256_pt1 | contig 48140 bp, 40 predicted proteins | sample KBSC63metaG_FD_184319 | JGI IMG/M metagenome (GOLD analysis project Ga0207678, IMG submission 184319) | Corn rhizosphere microbial communities from Kellogg Biological Station, Michigan, USA - KBS C6-3 metaG (SPAdes) (version 2) | ecosystem: Host-associated > Plants > Roots > Rhizosphere > Soil ... | reverse complement strand
GTAATTGCGGACTATGGAGCAGGTTTCAGGTTTCAGGTTTCAGGTTTCAGGTTTCAGGTTTCAGGTTTCAGGTTTTAGGTTTCAGGTTTCAGGTTTCAGATTTCAGATTTCAGATCTCAGATTTCAGATCTCAGTTCTCAGATTTGCCGCTGGGCTAAATCTAAAATCTGCAATCTGCAATCCCTACATGGTCTTGATATCCAGGCTTCGCCACAAATACCAGCAGGCCACCGAGCGGTAGGGCTCCCAGGATTTCGCAATCTTCGCCATGACCTCGGGCTTAGGCATCTTGCGCTTCTTGTAGTGCTTCTTGATCGCCATCTGGATACCGTAATCGCCAGTGGGCAGAACGTTGGGGCGCTTCAGGGTGAACATGAGAAACATGTGGGCGGTCCACACCCCTACGCCTTTCACCTGGGTGAGGTGCTTGATAACTTCGTCATCGCTCATCTCGGGCAGGCGCGAAAAGTCGAGCTCTCCGCGCGATGCACGGGCGGCCATATCTTTGAGATAAGAAGATTTCTGCTTGCTGAGTCCCACCGAGCGTAGTTGGGCGTCCGTGAGCTTGAGTATGCCTTCCGGCGTAAGAGGTTCTCCGGCCAGGTCGGTGAAGCGCTTGAATATGGTCACCGCCGCCTTGCCATTCAGCTGCTGGTAAACGATGGCTTCCGCCAGGCTGTGAAATTCCGGCGGGCCAAACTCCATCCGGCAAGGTCCGACCTTCGCGATAATGGCGGCCAGTACCGGGTCGGATCTCTTCAGATGATGGGTGGCTTTGCGCATGCCATATTTTGACGCAGACCGGGCCCAGGAGGATAGCGAAGACAGTTGGTGAAATCTCAGGAAAGATACTGCACAGTTTGCCTGATGAGCTCCGCCGTCCCCTGGTAGGGATCGCCGCCATCGTCCCACTCCATGGAACAATAGCCCTTGTAACCGTGCTGCTTCATAACAGCGAATGTCTTCGCCATATCCACGTGCACGGTGATGCCCTTGCTGTTGGTTTCGGAGGACTTTACGTGGGAAATGCAGTAAGCCTGTCCGAACATGGCATCGATACCACGATAGGCATAGTCCGGGTCCTTGGCGGCGAGAGTGTTGCCGAAATCAGGCAAGGTGTGCAGCCATGGGCTATTGACCTTCTCGACCAGCGCCACCAGGAAGAACGGGTCTTCGCTCACTGGATTGTCGTTCTCGAGCGTGACGACAATACTCTTCGTCGAGGCATACTCAGCCACTCGCGCCAGGCTTTCCGCGGTGCGATCGAGGTCCGGTTGGGAGTCTTTCGCGCGAGAAAGGTTGGTGCGAATGCTGGGCGAGCCGAGGGCGGCAGCGTTGTCCACCCACTTCTTGCTGAACGCGATGGCCTGCTCACGCTCGGCGCGATCAGCCGCGTAAGGGCTATGGTTGCCATCCACCGCGATGTTCACCACGGCTGCACCAGCTTTTTCCACGGCGGCACGAAACTCCGCCAGATACTTTGGATCGTTCGAAGGAAAGTGTCCAGTCCAGGGTTCGATCTTATTGACCTGGAACTTCTCGATTACGTGGGCGGCGAAGTCTTTCAGGTCCATGGGCTTCGCGGCTTTGCTCTCCTCTCCCGCAATGAACTCGCGAAAGGGATAAGAGGCAATAGCGATGCGTTGCCGCGGCTGCGTGGGAAACTGCAGGTTGGGGGCGGAAGCGCCGCGAGCAAGCGCCGGGACCAGCCACGCTCCGGCCGTTGTGGTCGCGCATCGTTGCAAAAAGCGTCTTCGGGTAAATGGAGACAAGCTGGCCAGTCTAGCACGATTGCGTTCTGGTTTTTCCCGGCTCCCGAAGACGCGGGCGAGGGCGCCCGCGCCACACCAACCTCTCACCGTTTACTATTGAGACTTCACGAAAGGGACTCATGATCACCATCGTTTCCGGTCTGCCCCGTTCCGGCACCTCGCTCATGATGCAGATGCTGGCTGCGGGAGGCATGCCTGTCCTCTCCGACGGAGAACGCCGGGCTGACGTTGATAACCCGCGCGGCTACCTGGAATGGGAACGCATCAAGCAGTTGCCCAAAGACCCGGCCTGTATTGCCGAAGCCGAAGGTAAAGCCGTGAAAGTGATCTCCCAGCTCCTGCTCTCTCTTCCACCGCAGCATGAGTACCGGGTCATCTTCATGCAGCGGCCTTTGCCCGAAGTGATGGCGTCGCAGGACGAGATGCTGCGCCGCCGAGGTAATTTCAATCCCGGGGAAGACAATTCCGTGGTAACACGAGCGTTCCAGGACCACCTGTCCGACGTTTACGCCTGGCTCAACGGCAAAGCTCACGTGAGAGTGAATCGAGTGCAATATCACACTGTCTTACACGAACCGAAGCAGACGGCGGAGACGGTTGCGGAGTTTTTGGAGGTCGCACTTGACGTCGAAGCCATGGCAAAACAGGTGGATGGCACTCTCTATCGCCAGCGCCGCAAATAACTATGTGCTCGCGGGCGACTCGCCCGCGAGAGCTGTTACATCAGGCTTTGCCTGGGGGAAGCTGAAAGCCGATCTTGCGCTTCGACGGTCCCTCGGGAACCATGAGCTCCTTGATGGCTTCGATGATGTCCTGAATCGAGGCGTCATGGGTTTCCAGGCGGCGGTCCAGTTCGTCGATTTTGGCGGCGAGCAGGCGGTTTTTGGCCAGCATCTCGCGCATGCGCACAAAAGCACGGACCACGAAAACGCTCATCTCGACGGCCCGTTCGGAATTGAGCACAGTGGCGGCCATGATCGCGCCGTGCTCGGTGAAGGCGTAGGGTGGATAACGGCGTCCACCGTGCCTCTTACTTGAGGTTGCAATTTGCAACCTCAAGATTTCATCCTCTTTGGCGCTTAGTCGAAACATGAAATCAGCGGGAAAGCGTTCCTGGTTGCGATTGACCTGCTGGTTCAAGCGCTTGACGGTGACACCGTAGAGTTCAGCGAGGTCGCTATCGAGAATGACCCTCTGGTGACGGAGGATCAGGATTCGGGATTCCACCGGTATGGCGAGCTGTGCCGGGCGTCTTGGCATGGGAATACGGCAAGTATATCGGATGGTTTGAGGTCGCAATTTGCGACCTCAAAAACTGGCGGCAGTTTGGTCCGACAAAGAAGGCGGGCGAGGGCGCCCGCCCTACACAATTCTTACAAACAAAGACTTAGGTGACGCTTACCTCGGTGTAGGTTCCGAAAACTTCGCGGAAGGCTTCGCAGATTTCGCCTACCGTCGCATAGGCCCGCACCGCGTCCACGATGTAAGGCATGGTATTGGCTGACGAGATGTCGCCATTTGCGGACGTTCGCGGCTCCTGGGCAGCGGCCTTTTTCAAGGCTTCCAGACGCCGCTGGACTTCTTCGTTCGAACGACGTGCGCGCAAGGCCTTGAGCTTGTCCGATTGATGCCGGGCCACGCTTTCATCGATGTACAGCGTATGCGGCGGTTCTTCCTCGATAACGAATTCGTTCGCGCCCACTATGATCTTTTCTTTGGCTTCGACGGCGCGCTGGTATTGGTAGGAAGCCTCCGCAACTTCTTTTTGAGGATAACCGCGCTCGATGGCCTTGACCATTCCGCCCATAGCATCGAGCTTGCCAAAATAGTCGAAGGCGCCTTTTTCCATTTGCAGGGTCAGGGTTTCGAGGAAATATGACCCGCCCAGGGGATCCACCGTCTGCGTCACTCCCGATTCGTAAGCGATGATCTGCTGGGTGCGCAGCGCGATGCGCGCTGCTTCTTCCGTCGGCAGGGCGAAAGCCTCATCGTAAGAATCCGTGTGCAGCGACTGGGTGCCGCCCAGCACCGCCGCCATGGCCTGCAGGGCCGCCCGGGCGATGTTGTTCATAGGCTGCTGCGCGGTGAGTGAGACCCCAGCAGTCTGAGTATGGAAGCGCAGCAGGCGGCTGCGCTCGTTCTTTGCCTGGAAACGGTCTTTCATCACCTGGTACCAGATCTTGCGGGCAGCCCGGTATTTGGAAATTTCTTCGAAAAAATCGTTGTGGGCATTAAAGAAGAAACTGAGCCGCGGCCCGAAGTCATCCACGTCGAGACCGCGCCGCTGCGCCCACTCTACGTACTCGACGCCGTCGTACAGCGTGAACGCGAGCTCCTGCAGGGCGGTCGAGCCGGCCTCGCGAATGTGGTATCCGCTGATCGAAATGGTGTTGAATTTCGGCGTGAACCTGGAGCCAAATTCGAAAGTGTCCACCACCAGGCGCATCGAAGGCGCGGGTGGATAGATATATTCCTTCTGGGCGATGTACTCCTTCAGAATGTCGTTCTGCAGCGTGCCGGAAATTTTTTTCCAGTCGGCGCCCTGTTTTTCCGCGACCACCAGGTACATCGCCCACAGCACCGACGCGGGTGAGTTGATGGTCATCGAGACCGTGGTGTTCTCCAGGGGGATACCGCCGAACAGGATCTCCATGTCCTCGAGCGAATCGATGGCCACGCCGCACTTGCCGACTTCGCCTTCGCTGGCGGGATGATCGGAGTCATACCCCATCAGCGTGGGCAGATCGAAAGCCACCGACAGTCCTCCGCCGCCGCTCTCGAGCAGATACTTGTAACGCTGGTTGGTTTCTTCGGGCGAGGCGAAGCCGGAGAATTGCCGCATGGTGAAAAGCTTGCCGCGGTATCCGCTGGCGTGAATGCCGCGGGTGAACGGCGGCTGCCCGGGGTAGCCCAGATATGCTTCCGCGCTCCAGTCCTCGGGCAGATCAGCGGGAGTATAAAGCCGGCGAACCGGTACGCCGGAAATTGTGGTGAAGCGGGCGTGGCCGTGTTCGTCTCGGTTTACGCCGGTGGGCGCGCCAATCGGCTTCTCAGGCGCTTTCTCCAGAGTCGGCAGGAGGGTCTTTTCCGCCCATCCTTTTTCGGCTTCGGAGGGGTTGCGGCCGGCAAACACATCGGCAATCGGGTTTTCCGCGATTTGCGGCTTGGAAGGCTTCTTCTCAGGCATGAGCACTCCGCCTATCTCCGATCATAGAAGAGGCCAGTACGGCGGGCAAGGCGCCGACTGAAATCACGTGGGGCAGCCGCCCTCGGCTGTCCGGTCGAGTGAAACTCGACGAGTCTTTGCCCTAAACGAGGAGCGGCGCTTCGCTCCGCCGGACAGCCGGGGGCGGCTGTCCCCACATGGTTCATCCCGGCACAATCAACCGGTGTGAGTCGGACACTCTTGTCCGACGCCTTTGACTTTGATCTTGTGATTTATTGCCGGGTGGCTCGCCAAGACAATCCAAGTCAGGAGCCAAGTCAAAAGCGTCGGACAGGAGTGCCCGACCCACACCGGACTAGGGTCCTACGACCGGAGGCGTGGGCGGGCCCTCGTCTTTCTTTTCGGCATCGGGCTTGGGCACGCCAGGAGGCAGCACGTTTGCCTTGGTCAGCCCGCCGCCGTCGTCGCCCAAAGCTCGACTGGTTACCGTCATTCCGGACGCCTTGCGCAAATCCTTCAGAATGTCCTGGCGGTCGTGGCCGGCGTATTCGCGGGCAAAGCGGGTAAGCGCCTCGGTCAGGATGTCGTGGTGATGCAACGCCTCCAGGCCCGGCTCGCGCGTGATGTTCAGCCACAAGCGGTGAACCAGATGAACGTCTTCGGTCTTCAGCGACGGCGTGTGCGGACCGATGTGGAAGGTGTCAACCTTGAGATTGGGATAGATGACCTGGAAAATGAATTGCCGCTTGGGTTCGGGCATGGCTTCCCAGGCATGGCCGAGGTAGAAAGCCTGTTCCTGGGCGCTCATCTTGCTGGAGAGTCCCGAAACCACGGCGGAGGATTCCAGGTTGTTCGCGGTCTGCACAATCGCCGACCAGGGATCACGCGCCGGCACCACCAGCAGAGAAACGTGTTTGCCGAAATTTTCCGCGACCGACACCGCGCGGGTAAACAGCTGCTGCTCGTAGTCGCTGAAGATCTGCTCGGTGGAGAGATCGTAGGCGGCGGTACCGAACTGGCTCACCCGAGCTGACATGACTACGATGTCCTGTTCCTTAGTGTCGATCCGCTCCAGCACCCACTTGAGGTGATTCAGCGTGTTGTAGTCGCGGACCGTCACCATCACATTCCCGGCACGGATGCCCAGTCCGGAACGCTCCACGGTATCGCTTTGCAACAACTGGAAGTGTTCCTTCATGTGCTGCTCAGCCAGGGCATGCTTGCTCCGGTTGAGGCGCTCGGAGACCGTGAAGATTAGGAAGAAAGCTCCCGCAAAACCCAGTCCGGCAACCGTGGCGATCGACTTGGTGAACAGATTGAGAATGGCGGTGCAGAACAACACCAGAAAGACGGCGAAGAGTCCCACCGGCAACTCGTGGCCGGCAATGGTGATGTTGGGCGGCACTTTCCAGCCGCGTTCGCCTTTGTACTTGATGCGCAGCACCAGCATGGCCAGGCTGTTGAAGGTGAAGCTCCAAATCACGCCAAAGGCGTAGGCCTCGCCCAGCAGGTACACATTGCCGCGGCTCACCAGAATGGTGAATATCTGGAGAATTACGACCAGGTTGACGATTCGGTAGGTGGTTCCGAACCTGGGATGCGGCTGGCGAAACCAGTCGGTGAGGACGCCGTCTTCCGAAATGCGGTTGAGAACACCATTGGAACCGATGATGGCGGTATTGACCGCGCCCGAAAGAATCAGGAAGCCCACCACCACCACGAAGGCCCGGAATGCCAGACGCAACAGCAGCGGGCCGTACTCGTACATGGCGAGGCCGGCAATCAGGTTGTCCTTGTAAACCGGGACCCGAACCGAGTCCGGAATAATCATGACGAACAAAAGCGCCGTAAGCCCGGTAAAGACGAAACTGTAAACCGCGATAATGATGGCGGCGCGCTTCAGGTTCTTCAGCTTGGGATGGGCCAGCTCGCGGTTGACCTGGGCCAGCGATTCTTCGCCGCTCATGGCCAGCACCGAATGGCCAAACGCGATCAGGATGCCGAGAATGGCGAACTTCGAGGCCAGCCCGTGGGCCAGGTCAGTGTGTTTCAGGAAGCCCAGCGCCTCTTCGCTGAACTTCAGGCTGTCGGCAGTGGGCAGCGGCACGGTCTGGTAGCCCTGCTTCATCAGGGTCAGGGCCGACCAGCCCAGCAGGATGACCACCATCACCGTGGTGATCTGCATCACCCGCAGGGCCTTCTCGCTGGATTCCTGAATCCCCTTGGTGTTTTGCCACCAGAAGTACGTGGTCACGGCCAGAGCAAATACTACCGCGGTCCAGTTAACGTCCAGGTGCGGCGTCCCGTGAAACATGTTGTGCATGGCCCGCGGGATCCAGCCGTGGGCCTCGGCGGTGGCGAAGGTGTCGTTGATCAGTCCGGCGATGTACTGTCCCGCCGAAACACCCGAAATCGGGCCGGTCAGGATGTAATCGAACATGAGGGCGGAAACGCTGACCTTGGCCAGGGTCCCGCCCAACGCCTCTTTGACCACGCGGTAAACCCCGCCGCGGACGAACATGGAGCAGCTCTCGACGTAAACCGCCCGCACGGCGAAGGAGAACAACATCACCGCCACAATGAACCAGGGCGCCGACTTCCCGATGGCCTGCTCGGCAATGCCAGCGGCATAGAAGGCGGACGACCCCAGGTCGTTCAGCACTATGGCGGCCGCCCGCCAATAGGAGATGAAAGTAAGCATCACTGAGGTCGCGACCACAATGCGAACGCGATCAGCGGTTGAACCTGCGGGTTGTAAAGGAGTTGCCATTGCGGAGGCGGGCTAGCTGATGTCCGAAGCGGAATCCCTGCGGAGCAGCGGCGTCCCGATATATTCCACGCCTCGGTCCAGTACGGTCCCGGAGCCCGGAATTCCCGTGGTGCTTAAGAACTGTAGCAGAAGAATTCTATCCCTGAGGAGAGGACCCACACGTAACCCATGTTAGCCCATCGCCGCAAGGCGGCATAGATGGAAAAACCGAATACGCCCAATCGATATCAGATCGCGTGGGGACAGCCGCCCTCGGCTGTCCGGTCGAGCGAAGCTCGACGGGGCCCTGGACGGAACGTGATGACGAAGCAAGAACAGCGGAGCTTTGCTCCGCCGGACAGCCGAGGGCGGCTGTCCCCACGCGGTCTGATCGCAAAGGAGCATTTTGTTATGCTTGGCAGGTGTGGCGGATGCACAAGAGCGCGTGGCTGCTGGTGCTGCTCTCGGCCGGTCTGCAGATTCTGATCTTTCCCCTGCCCAATCTTTACTTTCTGGGCTGGGCTGCGGTCGCTCCCCTGCTCATTGCGCTTTTGCGCGCCCGGGAACCAGATACCTTGCAGCTTGAGGCCGGAGTGAAGCTGCTGCCGGCCAGGCCGGCCCAGGCTTTCCTTCTGGCCTACGTCTGCGGGATTCTGTGGTATGCCGGCACCTGCTACTGGATCTACCACACCATGCGGCAGTACGGCGGGGTGGGCACGCTGGCCGCGCTGGGGCTGCTCTTCCTTTTCTGCCTTTACCTGGCCCTCTATCACGGCTTTTTCGGCTTGCTGATCGCCCTGCTGGCGAAGGGCGGCGTGGGCACAAACCCATTCAGCCGCCGGGCGCTGGTTCTGGCCCCGGCAGCCTGGGTTGCGGTGGAACTGGCCCGCACCCGAATCACCGGATTTCCCTGGGACCTGCTGGGCGTCACCCAGGTGGACAATATTCCGCTGGCTCACATCGGCACGCTCACCGGCGTTTACGGACTGTCGTTCGAAATCATGGTGGTTAATACCGCCCTGGCCGCCGCTTTCGTCATTCGGAGCGAAAGGGGCCAACGCAGCAAGCGGAAACCGCTTCTGCTGGCCACCGCCGCTGCCGTGATTGTGCTGCAGGCCGGAAGCCTGGTCAGCCCGCCACCCCTGCCCACCGACCACACCGCCCGCCTGGTGCAACAGAACATTCCGGTCTTGCAGGGGGCCGACTGGACCAAGGAATATTTTGAGGGGACGCTACGGGACCTGAGCGGCATAAGTTTGAACGTTCCGAGCCCCAACCAATCGTCGGGTTCCCCGGCACCCTCGGTGGGTCCTGATCTGATTGTCTGGCCGGAGTCTCCGGCGCCGTTCTACACCAGCGATCCCGCCTTTCGCGAAACCGTCAGCAATATCGCCCGCGAGGCTCGCACCTGGATGCTGGTGGGGAGCCTGGGCAGCCGCAATGCGGGGGATACACCGGAACGCTCCACCCAGCTTTACAACTCCGGCAGCCTGGTAAGCCCAGCGGGCGAATGGGTGGGACGCTACGACAAAATGCATCTGGTTCCGTTCGGTGAATATGTCCCGTTCAAGCGTGTGTTTGGTTTTGCCGGCGGCCTGACCCAGGAGGTTGGGGATTTTTCGCCGGGCACCTCGCGGGCGCCACTGCAGGCCGGCGGAAAGCTGGGCGTCTTCATTTGCTATGAATCCATCTTCCCGGACGAAATCCGGCAGTTGGCCGCCAACGGCGCCCAGGTGTTCGTGAATATATCCAACGACGGCTGGTACGGCGACAGCGGAGCTTATGCCCAGCACCTGAAGCAGGCCCGCATGCGCGCTGTCGAAAATGACCGCTGGCTGTTGCGTGACACCAACACCGGCGTAACCGCGTCGATCGATCCCTATGGGAGAGTGGTGTCCAGCCTTCCCCGCAAGGTCCGCGCCGCCCTCGATGCTCCCTACGCCCTCACCTACGTAACCACGTTCTACACCCGTCACGGCGACTGGTTCGCTTACCTGTGTGCGATAATTTCTGCAGCGGGACTGCTGTTGAATTTTCGCTCCCGCGGCAGGACAGAGACTTAATCATGAATGAAGAGCTCGAGCAGGAATATACCGGCCTGAAGGACAAAGTCCGTGATCTCCGGGAGTACCTTTGACGCCGGCAAACTCCGTGAGCAGCTAGCCGAAATAGAGAAGCAGGCTGCAGACCCAGCTCTCTGGTCGAACCCGCAAAAGTCCCAGCAGGTCATGCGGCAGAAGAAGCGCCTGGAAAATGTGCTGGCGACCGAGGCCGACCTGGTGCGGCGGGGTGACGACATCACCGCCTATTTCGATCTGGGCCGCGAAGGGGAAAACGTCGAGGCCGACCTGCGCCGCGAGATTGACGGGCTGCGCAGCCTGGTGGACCGGCTAGAAACCGAGAGCCTGCTCTCCGGCGAAAATGACGGCCGCAACGCCATCGTGACCATCCATCCTGGGGCCGGCGGAACCGAATCGCAGGACTGGGCCGACATGCTGCTGCGTATGTATCTCCGCTGGGCGGAGCGCCGCGGCTTCCAGACTGTTCTTTATGACTACCAGCCCGGGGAAGAAGCGGGACTTAAGTCCGCGACTTTCGCCGTCAATGGCGAGTACGCCTTCGGCCTGCTGACCAGCGAAATCGGCGTCCATCGCCTGGTGCGCATTTCGCCCTTCGATCAGGCCAAGCGCCGCCATACGTCGTTTGCCAGCGTTTACGTCTCGCCCGAAATCGATGACAGTATCGAAATCGTGATCAAGCCGGAAGAGTTGCGGGTGGACACCTACCGTTCCAGCGGCAAGGGCGGCCAGCATGTGAACACCACCGACTCCGCCGTGCGCATTACCCACATTCCCACCGGCCTGGTCGCCAGTTGCCAGAACGAGCGGTCCCAGCACAAAAACCGGGAACGGGCCATGAGCATGCTGAAATCCAAGCTGTATGAATTTGAGCTGGAGAAGCAGCGCGAAGTCACCCGCAAGATTGAAGACTCCAAGCTCGATATCGACTTTGGTTCGCAGATCCGTTCCTACGTCCTGCAACCTTATCGCATGATCAAGGATCACCGCACGAAAATGGAGGTGGGCGATGTGGACCGGGTGCTCGACGGCGACCTCGATCCCTTTATCCGCGCCTATTTGCGGATGCGGCGGGGCGAAAAGCAGGACGGGAACAAGCAAAACGGCAATAACAAGAATTAGGACTTAGGAGGAGTTCGAAGGTTATGGCCCGCATGATCGACCTCATCCGCGCCTCGGCGGTGCCGGCGAACCTGATGAACTCGGCATCCAAGGGAGCGCTTTCCGTGCCTCCCCGGGAGATGATCGAGATTCTGGTGTACCTGGCGGTCCATAACAAGGTCTTCGGCGAGCAGGCGCAGCTCACGCTCGCGGGATGGGACGAGGCAGCATCGCGGGCCGCGGCCGGCGATTCCACTACGCCTAAAGAAGTTCTCGAATATCTGATTTCGCCGAAAAATCTGCGGCCGGTGCTGCTGCCGGCCCTGCTTACCAACCCATCTGTGCCGGAAGAGTCGTGGCTCGAACTGGCACCGAGCATCGGCCGAGAACTGGTGGAGCTCATGGTAAAGAACGAACGCATCACCCAGTCTCCCGGCATTCTCAGTGCGCTCCTGTCCAACCCGAACCTGAGCGGAATCCAATCGGAGAACATCCGAAACAAGATTGAGCAGGCGACGGCCGGCCCCGCCGAACCCGACACAAAGGCAGAGGTGCATTCCGCGCCGGAAGACGTAGAGCAAGAACCGGAGGAAGTTTTCCAGGCAGCACCCGGCGACGAGGTTCAGGAAGCAGAAGATGTGCTCGACGAAGGTGTTATGGCGTATCTGGCCGAGCACGAGAGCGAGATCGCGGCCCACGGTGATCAGCCTTATCAGCCAATCGGCGGTATTCACGAAGAAATCCCAGCCGATGAACCGCTGGCAGCAGAGGCAACCACCGTCATCGCATCCGCCGGGAAGGCGACCGGAGCAGCGGCCAAGAAGGCGCCGATGAAGAAAACTCAGTTGAACCCCACGGAGGAACGGGGAAGCGCTCTGCAGAAGATTGCCAAGCTGGACATCAAAGGGCGGATTCAGCTGGCCATGAAAGGCACCAAGGAAGAACGGTCCCTGCTCATCCGCGATGGCACCAAGATTGTCGCCCTGGCGGTGCTGGAATCCCCCAAGATCAGCGACGGCGAGGTGGAACGATTCGCTACCCAGAAGAATGTGCTGGAGGCGGTGCTTCGCGGCATCCCGATGAAGCGGCGTTTCGCCAAGAATTACGCCATCGTCCGCAACCTGGTCTTCAACCCGCGCACCCCGCTGGACCTCTCGCTGGGACTGATGAAGAACATGCTGGTGGGCGATCTTCGTAACCTCTCCAACAATAAGGAAATCTCAGATACGGTTCGCAAGCTTGCCACCAAGATGTTCAAGCAGAAGATGGACACTAACAGCAAACGCTGAACCCCGGCGACTACGTGGGGACAGCCGCCCCCGGCTGTCCGGTCGAGTGAAACTCGACAAGGTTTTAAGTTTGCCAGACACCGCTCTGTCGAATACCACAGCGGAGCTTCGCTCCGCCGGACAGCCGGGGCGGCTGTCCCCACGTGGTCTTTTACTGGACTGGCTTTCCCTCGCAACACTACAATCGCGGCATGGCTTCCCTGCCTGAGTCCGATCCGATCGCTGACCTGCTCAAGCGCTCCCGCACCATCGCGGTCGTGGGGCTCTCCAACAGCCCGCTGCGTCCCAGCCACGGAGTGTCTGCCTACATGCAGACCCATGGCTACCGCATCATTCCGGTAAATCCAAACGTTCATGGATCCCTGGGAGAGAAGGCGTACCCGTCGTTGCTTGAGGTCCCGGAGAAGATTGACATCGTGAACATCTTCCGCCGCTCAGAATTTGTGGAGGAGGCGGTCGATCAGGCCATCCGGCTGAAGGTCCCGGTGATCTGGATGCAGGAGGGAGTGATCAACGAGAAGGCCGCCCAGAAGGCGCGCGGGGCAGGGATCTTCGTGATCATGGACCGCTGCATTCTGAAAGAACACAAAGCACGCTTCGGATGAACGCGCTCACAAAGCGCGCTCGTGCATCTGCGATTCCTGGAATAAACATGAGCGGAGCTGCGCTCCGCCGGGCGGGTGTGGACACCCGCCCCTACGTGTTTTGTGGTGGAATGGCTCTTACGCCCGGACGAAAATTACCGTGGCGTCGTCCTGCAAGCCCTGCCCGTTGGCGAAGACTCGCACGTCGGCCAGGATGCTCTCTGCTGACGCCTCCGGCTGCAAGACGTGGTCACGCATGCGCTCCGCACCGTACTCCTCGTCGGACAGGCCGGTAGCTTCCGTAATTCCGTCGCTATAGAAGACCAGTCGTGAACCCTTAGAGAGCTGCACCCGGCTTTCGGAGAATTCCCCAGTCCCAAGCCCCAGCGGCATGCCGCGTTCGCTGTCCAGAAAGCGCGCGCCCTGTTCATCCACCAGCAGCGGCCGCAAGTGGCCGGCGCTGGAAAAGGTCAACTCGCGCGTGGTTGGATTGAGCACGGCCAACAGCATGGTCACAAACTTCCCGGAGGGGAAATCCTCCACCAGCAGGCGATTCAGGCGAGTAAGGACTTCGCCCGGGCCGCTGCAGGTCTGCGCCAGGGAGCGCAACATACCACGGGTGGCGGACATCAGCAGGGCAGCCGCTGTTCCCTTCCCTGAAACGTCGGCCAGCACCAGGCCCCAGCAGCCATCGTCGAAAGAAATGAAATCGTACCAGTCGCCGCCCACCGCGCCCGCGGGGATCGACAGCCCGGACACGGCGAATCCCGGAATGAAGGGCGAACTCTTGGGCAGGAGGGCCTGCTGGATGGCGCGCGCCTCGTGTGCCTCCTGGCTCATACGCTGGCGTTCATGGCGTTCATGCTGGAAGCGCCGCGCGTTGTGCACCGCGACGGCAACGTGATCGCACAAACTCTGTAACCAGCGCAGATGCTCGCGGGTGAAGGCGTCCAGGTCATGATGCGACGCCGTAAACACTCCCACCAGTTGTCCATCCACGAGCAGAGGAATGGCCACTTCCGAGAGCGTGGATTCTTCGCACCCGATGTAGTACGGGTCCTGGCGAACGTCCGGCGCATAACGCATCTGTCCGGTGGCGGCTACGTAACCCACCATGCCTTCGGTACCCACTTTCAGTCTTGAACCCTTGCCATGAACGGTACAGCCGTGGACGCCGGCCATCTCCAACTCGCCCCGCTCCTGGTCGTGCAAATAAATGTTGGTTTCCACGCAGCAGAAGGCGGCGGCCACATCGTCCACAATCCTGTTTATCAGCTCATCCAGGTCGAGAATGGATGTAATCTTCTGCGCCCATTTCTGTAATTTGACCAGATGCTCAACCTGGTCAAGCTGTACGGGCCGTGCGGCGACCGGGTCCGGAACGATAGGTCTTGGGCTCGTGGCCATGGGATCCAGCCTCCTTTAGAAGAAGTACAGAAAGGGAAAGAGCTTACACCGGATCAGATGCGCCGGTCTAGGCGCCGGATTCTGTTTTCGGGGGACTGAAAATGTCTGGGGCGGCGGCCTTCCCGGAGCGCCGCCTCTTGATCTCGTCCAACCGCTCCCCGATACGCTTTTCCAGCCCTTCGCTGGTGGGCTGGTAGTAAACGCGGCCGGCCAGGTTGTCAGGGAGACACTGCATGTCAGCCACTTTGTCTTCCAGATCATGGGCGTACTGGTAACCCTGGCCATAGCCCAGACCCTTCATCAGTCCTGTAGGCGCGTTGCGCAAGTGCAACGGGACCGGTTCGGCAGCGGTGCGTTCCACGTCGCCCAGAATGGCGCCATAGGCGGTGTACAACGCATTGGATTTGGGCGCGACCGACAGATACACCACGGCTTGCGCCAGCGCCAGGTTCCCTTCCGGCATCCCGAGAAAATCCACGGCGTCGCGGGCGGCCATGCACTGTGAAAGCGCGTTAGGATCGGCCAGGCCGATGTCTTCCACCGCCATGCGTACCACCCGGCGCGCGATGTACAGCGGATCTTCGCCAGCTTCCAGCATGCGGCCGAGCCAGTACAGGGCCGCGTCGGGATCGCTGTTGCGCACCGATTTGTGCAGCGCGGAGATGAGGTTATAGTGCTCTTCGCCGGCTTTGTCATAGCGCAAGACTCGCTTCTGCAGGGCGTCCTGAACCAGGTCGTCGGAAATTTCCGCCCCCGTCTCTTTGTGGTCGTGCCCGCGAGCCAGCGAGGCGGCTACTTCCAGCACGTTGTAGGCACTGCGGGCGTCGCCGCTGGAGTAGGCTGCGATTTTTTTCAGGACATCATCGGATGCCTGCAACTTCATCGCGCCCAGCCCGCGTTCTTCGTCGCTCAAGGCACGCTTCAGCAGTTCGACAATCTGGTCTTCGGTGAGCGGCCTGAGCACGTACACCCGGCTGCGGGAGAGCAGTGCGGAGATGATTTCGAACGAGGGATTTTCCGTAGTGGCGCCGATCAGCCGGATGTTGCCCTTCTCCACGTGGGGCAGGAAAGCATCCTGCTGGGCCTTGTTGAAGCGATGGATCTCGTCGATGAAGACGATCGTGCGCGTGCCGTACTGCCTGGCGCGCTCGGCGTCGGCCATGACCTGCTTGATTTCCTTGATGCCGGTGAGCACGGCGGAGAATTCGACAAACTCAGCCTTGGTAAGGCGCGCGATGATTTGCGCCAGCGTGGTTTTGCCGGTGCCGGGCGGCCCCCAGAAGATGAGGGAGCCAATATCGTCGCGCTCAATCTGCGTGCGCAACGGCTTGCCGGGGCCGACAAGATGCTCCTGCCCGACGAATTCATCGAGCGTGCGCGGACGCATGCGGTCAGCCAGCGGGCGGGTGCGATCGCTGGGGTTCTCGCCGCTCGGGATGGTTGGGAACAGACTCATACAAAATCACTAAACCACAATTCTGGAGTTCATTCCGTCTTCGATTTCTCTGTGTCTCTGTGCCTCGGTGGTGATAAGCCTCACTGCTTTTGCCTCATTACTTCATACAACACGATACTCGCGGCCACCCCCACGTTAAGCGACTCCACCTCCGGCACCTGCGGGATGGCTACCACGTCATTCATTTCTTTGATGAGGTCCCGCGGCAATCCCGAGCCTTCGCTGCCCACAAAAATCGCCAGCGGGCCCGCCATTTTGGCCTGATCGAGTGGCGTGCCCTTGTGTGACGCCGTGCCTACCAGGCGAAGGCCGTGGTCTTTCATCCGGCCCAGCGACTCGGACAATTTCGTCCGCGCCAGGGGCACCCGGAACACCGAACCCGCCGAAGCCCGCACAACTTTGGGATTGTACGGACTGACCGTGCCCTCTCCCAGCAGAACACCACCGGCGCCGAAGGCTTCCGCGGAGCGCAGGATAGTCCCCAAGTTCCCCGGATCCTGCACTCCGGCGATAACCAGAATTGGCCCCGCCGGTGACTTGGCCAGCACGTCTTCCCGCGAGAGTTCCTTCCAGCGCGCCAAGGCAGCCACGCCCTGGGGCGCGTCGCTGGGTACGGCGCTCGAAAACAGCTTGTCGGCCAGCAACAGGGTCTCCACCTGGGCGCCGAGCTGGGAGAGCAGCTTTTCAGCCCGGGGTACCGCCGATTCGCTGAAGAAGACCGCGCGAAACCGCAGGCCGCTGCGAATGGCTTCTTCGAGGATGCGGAAGCCTTCAATGGCGCAATATCCGTCCGAGGTGAGTTCCGCACGGGAAAAGGCCTGGCGCAGTTCCTTGACCAGAGCGTTATGGCGTCCTTCAATGCGACGCAGCCGGGCATTCCGGGTCCGGCCGTCAGTGGCTGCGGTTTCTTTCATATTCCTGCCAGTTCGCTCAGAATCATACCTGTTCCTCTCGGCTTTATGCGCTTTCCCATGTTATGTTTACCTTTCGCCATTTCGACAATTCGCATGGGAAGGGACCTGTACGTGCGCGTAGAAATTGTCAAGATTAACTGCGAGAAGCCGGAAGCCTCACTGATCCGCTATGCGGCAGACCAGATTCGCGCCGGTGAAGTACTGGGCATGCCGACCGATACGTTTTACGGTCTGGCGGCCGATCCTTTTAACCTGCGCGCCGTGGACCGGGTGTATGACATCAAGTCGCGCTCGCGCCACAAACCGCTGTCGCTGCTGATTGCCGACGTGGACCAGGCCGAACAGCTGGCGCAGGACTTGCCGGAAGAGTTTTACGCCCTGGCGCGCCGATTCTGGCCGGGACCGCTCACGATTATCGTGAAGGCCTCTTCGCGGCTTCCTCTCAAAGTGACGGCCAACACCGGCAACGTCGCCCTGCGCGTCCCCAAGGCCCCGATTCCGCTGGCGGTGGTGCAGGCAGCGCAAATTCCCATCACCGCCACCTCCGCCAACCTGAGCGGTGAATCCGAGTGCACCACTGCGCTGGCCGTCCGCGATCAACTGCAGGACCGCATTGCGATTATTGTCGATGGCGGAACGTCTCCCCGTGAAGTGGCTTCCACCATCATCGACCTCACCGACGAAGAGGCGCGCTGGCGCATCATGCGGGAGGGTGCCATTCCCGCCCAGGAGATCTCCGAGTTTTTCGCGCAAGGATGAATGTGGCAGCGCACCAGCGTCGGCGAAGCCTTTGGCCTTTGTGGGCGGTGGCGCTGACTGTTGCGGCCGTCGCGGTTTTCCTCGGTATCACCAGCATTCGGATCGTGCGCCAGGCCGGCTTGCAGGAAATTCATCCCTCCGACGCCATCGTGGTTTTCGGGGCAGCTCAATATGCCGGACACCCGTCGCCCGTTTTTCGCGCCCGGCTGGACCACGCCTACGATCTGTTCCAGCGCGGCGTTGCGGCGGTGGTCATCACCACCGGAGGCTCAGGAGATGATCCCACTTTCAGCGAAGGCGGGGTGGGGCACGATTACCTGATGCATCGCGGTATTCCCGAACCCAGGCTGATCGCCGAGACTCAGGGCTCAGACACGGCTTCCTCGGCGGAACGGGTGGCCGTGATCATGCGCACTAACCGTATGCGTAGCTGTGTGGCGGTCAGCGACGCCTACCACGTATTCCGGATCCGAAAACTACTGGAGCATGAAGGCGTAAAGGTTTACGTCGCGCCCCGCCCGGATTCCCGTCCGCGGTCGGTCTGGCAGCGAGGCCTGGCGGTATTGCGCGAAGCCGCCAGCTATACGGCATGGCGCCTGCACATTCCGGCGTAACCACGAAACACGTAGGGGCAGGTGTCTCACCTGCCCGGCCGGGCAAAGCCCGGCTAGGTTTTCTGCTGCGGTCACCCGAAACGCAGGACGCGGTTTCTGCTGCCGCACCCGAAACCCAAGGCGAGCTTCGCTCGCCCACCCGGACGAGGAAGTCCGGGCCTACGTGGGTGGCGGCAGATCATTTGTATCTATTCCTGCCAGCCGCGCCGCCATTGCGGTTATGTCGCGTGCCGCGTCGGGGTGGGCCAGCTTTCGTGCGGCCGCACTCATACGTTGCAGCCGGCCGGGGTCGCCGAGCAGCGCGGCGATAGTATCGGCCAGCCACACACGCTCGAGCTTGGTTTCTTCCACCACCACGGCTGCGCCGGCACGTTCCAGCGCCTGCGCATTGACTCGCTGGTGGTCGTCAGCCGCGAGGGGAAAAGGCACAAAGACCGCCGGCTTGCCCGCCGCCGTGATTTCCGCGACCGTGCTCGCACCCGACCGGCACAGCAGCAAATCGGCCCGGGCGAAGACCGCGGGCATGTCCGTGATGAAGGGAGAGACCTCGGCTGACAATCCTGCCTGCTGATACGCGGCCTGCGCGTCACTGAAGCCGCGCTCGCCCGTCTGATGGATGATGTGGATGTCCGGTATTTGCTTTACCAGCTCCGGCAAACACTGAATCATGGCCTGGTTGATGGCATTGGCCCCCTGGCTTCCGCCGAAAACCAGCAGTGTAGGATTGGCGTTCCCAGTTGTGCGCCGCGCGATCTGGAAAAACGCCTCGCGAACCGGCACCCCTGTAACTTCAGCGTTGCGGAAATATTCTGCGGTCTGTTCAAAGTGAACCGCCGCTCCTGAAACCCACCTCGCCACCATGCGATTGGCGAAGCCGGGGACTACGTTGGGTTCGAATGCCAGGGTTGGAGTTCCCCTCAGAATGGCTGCCAGCATGGCCGGGCCGGAGGCGTATCCGCCCACCCCGATGACGATATCGGGTTGGAACTCAGCCAGGATGCGGCGAGCATCCCAGACCGCCCGGGGAAGATCGAACAAAGTCTTCAGCCGGGTCTTAAGGCTGACTTTGTTGAGGGCGCCTACCTGGACCAGCCGCAGGGGAAATCCCGCCGCTGGAACCAGCCGGTTCTCGATGCCGCGCGCCGTGCCGATAAACAATACCTCTGCGCCATACTGCTTCTGCAGTTCGTGGGCAATGGCCAGAGCGGGAATGACGTGTCCGCCGGTGCCGCCCCCTGCCAGAATTGCCCTCATGATCTGACTATAAACCGGAAGCTGCGGAAGCAGATCACAGCGAGTTGACAGTTAAGGAGCGTGGCAAACGCGACCCACGTAGGCCCGGACGTCCTCGTCCGGGCAGGCGAGCGCAGCTCGCCTTGGGTTTGCAGGCGGAAAAAGGGGAAGACCCTGCCGGGCTTTGCCCGGCGGGCGGGTGAGGACACCCGCCCCTACGTGGTTCGTGGTGAGCTCGATATACTCAAATCATGATTCAGGAGAAACGCGATCGCGAGCTCGGCATGGGCCGCCGCATTACCCGCCGCGATTTTCTGAACGGCGTCGCTGTAGGGATTGGCGTGCTGGGCGGCGCTGGGCTGATAGGGTCAGCTTCAGGCATGGAGGGGGTTGGGGGCAGCGGTCATCCCCCAGGATTCTACCCGCCGGCTCTGACGGGTATGAGAGGCAGTCAGCCGGGCGCCTTTGACGTGGCTCACGCCCTGCGCGATGGAACTTTTTGGGAAACCGCCGGAAGTCCCGCCGACACAGGGGAGACTTACGACCTGATTGTCGTGGGCGGCGGCATCAGCGGTCTGGCAGCCGCTTACTTTTATCGCAAACAGGCCGGCCCGAAATCCCGCGTGCTCATTCTCGATAATCACGACGACTTCGGCGGACACGCCCGGCGCAACGAGTTTCGCGTAGGTAAGCGCCTGCTTCTGAGCAATGGCGGGACCCAGTCGATTGAGAGTCCTTCAGAGTACAGCGAGGTCGCTAAGGCTGTTCTTAAAGATCTCGGGATCGAGACAAAAAAATTCTACAAGGCCTACGACCAGAAACTCTACTCGCATCTGGGGACGGCTTGCTTCTTCGACAAGGAGACTTTCGGCGAAGACCGCGTGGTGCCGGGCATGGGCTCGCTCCCCTGGCCGGACTTTGTCCGTAAGACTCCGCTTCCGGAAAAAGTACAGCAGGAGATTGCGCGGCTCTATACCGACAAGAAAGACTATTTGCCAGGTCTCTCGCGCCAGGAAAAACGAGCACGGCTAGCCAAAATCAGCTATGCGGGCTTCCTGACTGACATATGTCAGGCAGATCCTGCCGTACTGCCGTTTTTTCATACCTACACCCACGATCTGTTCGGGGTGGGAATCGAGGCCATCTCAGCCCTGGCGTGTTATCGCAACCCCGATGACTACGGGGCCTACCACTACGCCGGCTTCGATGGCTTGGACCTGGGCGAGAGCGCCGAAGACGAAGGCGAGCCTTACATTTTTCATTTCCCCGATGGCAACGCCTCGGTGGCGCGCCTGCTGGTGCGGTCACTGGTTCCGGACTGCATCCCGGGACACACGATGGAAGACATTGTCACCGCCCGGGCCGACTACGGCAAGCTGGATCAGCCCTCGTCTCCAATTCGTATTCGTTTGAACGCTACGGCCGCACGAGTGCGTCATCTTGGTCCGCCCGATGCGGCCAGAGAAGTTGAAGTCGCTTTCGTGCGGGAGGGAAAGTTGCAGAGCGCGAAGGCCAAGGCCTGCGTGCTGGCCTGCTACAACGGCATGGTTCCGTATCTCTGCACGGACTTGCCGGAATCACAGAAAGAGGCGCTGCATTACGGCGTGAAGGAGCCCTTCATCTACACCCACGTTGCGATTCGCAACTGGACGGCGTTTCACAAGCTGGGCATCCGGCAGATCATTTCGCCCGGCGGTTATCACTGCTTTACCATGGTGGATTTTCCCGTCAGCCTGGGCGAGTACAAGTTCCCCGCCAACCCGCGGGAACCGATGGTGCTGTTCATGCTGCGCACGCCCTGCAAGCCCGGCCTGCCGCGCCGCGACCAGTACCGCATGGGAAGATTCGAGCTGATCAACACACCTTTCTCTACCTTTGAGCGCAACATCCGGGACCAGTTGCAACGCATGCTGTCGCCGGGCGGATTCAATGCATCCCGCGACATTGCGGCCATCACCGTAAACCGCTGGGGGCATGGTTATGCGTATGAATACGATTCCTTCTCGGACCCGCAGTGGGCGCCGGAGGAGCGTCCCTGCGTAATCGGCCGCAAGCAATTTGGCAGGATCTCAATCGCCAATTCCGACGCCGGCGCCAGCGCTTATACCGATGCCGCCATCGATCAAGCCTATCGCGCAGTCCAGGAACAACTGAAGATTTCATAAATCCGATTTGTCATCCCGAGCGAAGTGAGGCCATTCGCTTGCGAATGGGCTGATGAAGTCGAAGGACCCCTACCTCAGGAAGAAAATGTCCCGCATTCTCTCTTGAAGTGCGAATGGACAAACCAAGGGTTGCCAGCATCCTCGTGCAGATAGGGGTGCTTCGACTCCGTGGCTGCTTCGCAAAGCGAAGCATCCCCTCCACTCACGGTGACATTTTCCAAAATGAAGGAGGTCAGTCGGTTTGTTTGGTGATGTTGAGCAGGACTCCGACGCAGGCCAGGGTCACGAACAGCGACGATCCTCCGTAAGACACGAATGGTAGCGGAATTCCCTTCGTCGGCATGAGGCCCAACACTACGCTCATGTTGATGAAGGCCTGCACCACGACCATGCTGGTGATCCCGACCGCCAGCAAGCGTCCGAACATGTCCTGGGTACGAAGCGCGGTGCGAACTCCGCGCCACAGGAAGATTCCGAAAAGCAGCAGGACCACCAGCGATCCCAGCAGACCCAACTCTTCGGCAGTTACGGCAAAAATAAAATCGGTGTGCGGTTCGGGCAGGTAAAAAAGTTTCTGCTTGCCTTCCATGAATCCCAGGCCGGTAACGCCTCCCGTGCTCACCGCAATGAGTGACTGAATAATGTGGAAGCCTTTTCCCTGCGGGTCCGAGTAGGGATTGAGGAACGCCAGAATGCGGTCGCGGCGGTAGGCCACATGGAAAATCAGGAAATAAAGCGGAAGCAATGACGCCAGACCGGCGTATCCCAACCAGCGCAGGTCGAGGCCGGCTACGAACAGGATGCACGCGGTGATCGCGGCGCAGGCGATGGCTGTGCCCAGGTCGGGCTGAAATACGATCAGGCCCAGAAACATCAGCGTGGGCAGGACCGCGGGCAGCAGCGTGTTTCGCCAGTCGTTCATGGCGTTAATGCGGCTTTCCAGGAAGAAAGCCAGAAACAGAATAATTGCGATCTTCGCGACTTCCGACGGCTGGAAAGAAAATCCGCTGAAGTGGATCCAGCGGTGGGTGTTGTGGGCGCGGTCGAGAAAGAAGACTGAGATCAACATCAGGGTAGTAATGCCCAACATCGAAAACACCACGCCGGGATGCTTGTAGCGGCGGTAGTCAATCTTCATGGCGACCACCATCGCGGCGAGGCCCGCGGCGGCCCATCCCACCTGTCGCAACAGGAAGTAATAGCCCGAGCCGTAGCGTTCCTTCGCCATAACGGCCGATGCGCTGAATACCATCACCAATCCGACAAATACCAGGATCAGGGTGACGGTAAACAGCCAGCTATCGACGCTTACGCGCTTGGCCATGGGGAATTCATTTCACCACGGACATGCGCAGCCGCGGAGCAGAATGTCTGTGAATTTCCCGGCTGGACTGTAACCAACTTGGTTCCCCGGGGAAAACATAGAATGTGGGCGCGAGCGTCCCGCTCGTGCAGTAGCTGCCAGAGACCACGTGGGGACAGCCGCCCCCGGCTGTCCGGTCGAGCGCAGCTCGACAGCTTTTAAGGCTCGAGACTGCGGAGCTTCGCTCCGCTGGACAGCCGGGGCGGCTGTCCCCACGTGATTCTGGAAAGGCACGAGCGGGGCGCTCGCGCCTACACTGCGGCTAGGGCGCGTACGACTTCTTTAAATACTCTGCCCCGGTGCTCGTAGTTCCGGAACTGATCGAAGCTAGCGCAGGCTGGAGCCAGCAGCACGATGTCTCCGGCCAAGGCGGTCACTGCTGCTCGTCTCAGCGCGGTTTCAAGCGTCTCCGAGTGGTCGATTTCCACGCCCTTGATCTGGGACTCGATCTTTTCCGCGGCCGCGCCAATGGTATAGACCCGTTTGACCCGCTGGCGCAGCAGTTCGTTGAGCTGTGTGTAGTCGCTATCTTTGTCCTTGCCACCCAGAATCAGGTGGACATTTGCCGGGAACGATTCCAGGGCCTTGATGGTTGCGTCCACATTGGTGGCCTTGGAGTCGTTGTAATATTCAACGCCGCGAATGGTCGCGACATACTCCAGCCGATGTTCGACCGCTTTGAATTCTCGTACCGCCTGGCCGATGCTTGCAGGCTCGCAACCCATCAGCGCGCCAACGCAAACCGCGGCCAGCACGTTCTCCACGTTATGGCCTCCCTTCAGAGGGATTTCCGAGGCCAGCATGATCTCGTGCTGCCCTTTCGCATCGCGAAACAGAACCCGGCCATCGCGGACGCACGCGCCTTGCTTTACCTCTTCCTTGCGGCTGAGCCAGAAGACTTGCGCGCGGGTTCGGCTGGCCAGTCCGGCGCAGGTGGGATCGTCGGCATTCAGCACGGCGAAATCTTCCGCCTGCTGATTCTCAAAAATGCGCGCCTTCGCGTTCGTATAGGCCTCGAACGTGCGGTGGCGGTCGAGGTGGTCAGGTGTAATGTTGAGCACGACGGCAACTTTTGGACGAAAAGTCTGGATCGTCTCCAGTTGAAAACTCGATACTTCCAGAACCACGATGGTGTTGGCTTTGGCCCGCTCCACCAGCGAGATTGCCGGAGTGCCGATATTGCCGCCGACAACCGTCGGGAACCCACCCGCTGCGACAATTTCTCCTGCCAGCGTGGTGGTCGTGGTCTTTCCGTTTGACCCGGTGATGGCGACAAGGTTCCTGGTCAGGAATTGTGACGCCAGCTCAATTTCGCCGATCACGGGTTCACCCAAGGCTCGGGCTTGCACCAGGGGCGCGGAATCCGCCGGGACGCCGGGGCTGACCACGATCAGGTCCTGCCCTCGAAACGTGCGCTCGCCGTGTCCACCGGTCTCGACCGCAATCCCATGATCGAGCAGGACTGGGATGTCTTCTCCCAGCTGCTCTTGCGGCTTGGCGTCGGAGACCGTGACCTTCGCGCCCCGGGACTGCAGAAACAAGGCCGAGGCCACGCCGGATCTGCCCAGCCCGACGACGAGCACGCGTTTGTTGGCGAGATCCATAAGGGCGGCTTCTGGCCTCTGGCTGCTGGCTTCTAGCCTGAAGGTTTTGGTCTTTAGCCAGGAGCCAGGAGCTAGAAGCCTTTATCTTAGCTTTAGCGTCGTCAAGGCGAACAGGGCAAACACCAGCGACCCGATCCAGAAGCGCACGATGATTTTTGATTCCGACCAGCCCAGCAGTTCGAAATGATGGTGCAGGGGCGCCATCTTGAAGATACGTTTCTTTCTCAGTTTGTAGGACACAACCTGAAGAATCACCGACAAAGCCTCGATAACGAAGATGCCGCCGATGAAAGGCAGCAGCAGTTCCTGCTTGATCATCACCGCAACAGTGCCGATAGCGCCGCCGAGGGCCAGGGACCCCACGTCGCCCATGAATACTTCGGCGGGATGCGCGTTATACCAGAGGAATCCGATGGATGCTCCGACCATGGCCCCGCAGAAGATCGTCAGCTCGCCGGCCAGCGGCATGCGCTGCAGTTCAAGATACTGCGCGAAGGTGGCGTGGCCGCTGACATAAGTAAGGACGGCCAATGCCCCGGCCGCAATGACGGTGCATCCGATGGCGAGACCGTCCAGGCCGTCGGTAAGATTCACCGCATTGCTCGATCCCACGATCACCAGCACCACAAAGGCCACAAACGGAAGAAACGCCAGAGGCCAGAGCGCGGGATTGTTGACCAGCTTCTCAATGACCAGGTCGGGATGAAACTGCTTGATGAAGGGCACCATCAGCTTGGTCGAGTAAGCGCCCCGGGTCTGCATGGCGATCAGCGCCACCGCGATCAGGATGCTGACGGCAATCTGCAAGCCCAGCTTAGCTTTTGAAGTGAGACCGAGATTTCGCCGGTTCACCACTTTGATGTAGTCGTCGGCAAATCCAATGGCGGCGAAGGCGCAGGTCGCAAACACCGCGATCCAGATAAAGAGGTTGCTCAGGTCGGCCCACAACAGAGTCGGGACCACGATGGAAATGGCGATCAGCAGGCCGCCCATGGTGGGAGTCCCGGCCTTTTTCTGATGGGCCTTGGGTCCCTCCTCCCGAATAAACTGGCCAATCTGAAATTCGCGCAGACGATTGATGACGATGGGGCCGACGATCAGTGCCGTGAAAAGAGCGGTGAGGCTGGCAAAAGCTGTACGAAAGGTCAAATAGCGAAAAATACGGAATGGCGGGAAATAGTGGAACAGCTTCAGGTACAACAGCCAGTAAAGCAATCAGCCTCCCGTTCAGTCATCAGTCGTCAGCTAGTCATCAGCCGTTTTTGATTTGCCGACGACTGACGACTGACGACCGACAACTGCCTCTAAAGCGCGTTCCAGCTTTACTCCGCGCGACGCTTTGAGCAGCACCACGTCGCCTTCGCGGGTCTCGCGGGCCAGCCACTCGCCGGCTTCCTCGGGTGTGGCCACGAATTCCGCCCTCATTCCCGCACTGCTTGCGGCATCGACCATGGGCTTCGCCAGGCCTCGCACCCCGACGAGGATGTCGATTCCCCTCCGTGCCATGTGCCGGCCGGAGCGGCGATGCAGTTCCTCGCCCGACGGGCCCAGCTCCAGCATTTCGCCTGCAACCACGATGCGGCGCTTTGCCGGCATTGCCGCCAGCGTGTCCACCATTGCGTCCAGTGCCGTTGGATTGGAATTGTAGCAATCGTTGATGACTGTGATGTTGCCCAGTTGGACGACCGCCCCCCTTTTGTCGGCGGGAGCGAGAGTCGCCAGGGCGCGCGTGGCCTCGGCGGGGCTCAGGCCACGCTCCATCCCGGTCGCGACGGCGGCCAGGGCGTTATAGATATTGTGCGTACCCACGAGGGGCAAGGTCGCAGGTTCTCGGTAAGGGCCGGCCACGACATCGAACGTGGAGCCGGCGGCACCGCGCGATACGATGTTTTCCGCACGGACGTCGGCCGTCTGATGCAGGCCGTAGCGGACAACCTTGCCGTGAAAGTCACGGCCGAACTGGGAGACGTACTCGTCGTCGGCGTTGAGGATTGCAGTCCCGCCGGCGGGCAGGGACTCAATCAGTTCGTACTTTGCCCGAGCGATCTCGGCTACCGACTTGAAAAACTCCAGATGAACCGGGGCCACGTTGGTGACCACACCAATTTCCGGCTGCGCGATTTTTGCCAGCGCGGCGATCTCTCCCCGATGCGACATGCCCATCTCGATGACGGCAGCCTCATGCTCAGGCTCGATTTTCAGCAGCATGAGGGGCAGACCGAAATGATTGTTGAAGTTGCCCTCTGACTTCAGCACCCGGAAGCGGGAGGAGAGCACATGGGCAATCGCTTCCTTGGTGGTGGTCTTGCCGGTGGATCCGGTCACGCCGATGAGCGGTTTCGCCCACAGGCGGCGGACGGCGGCACCCAGGGTTTGCAGAGCGACCAGCGTGTCGGCGACCGCCAGTAGCCGGGTCTTTACCGCATAGCGCGCCAGTTCGTCCCTGCGGACGACGGCGGCCACGGCGCCCTTCTCCAGCGCCTGCTGGACAAAATCGTGGCCATCCATGCGCTCGCCCTTGACTGCGAAGAAAAGCTCGCCCGGCTGGATGGTGCGCGAGTCAATGGAGTAAGCCTGGGCGATCGCTTTGTGGTCGAATTCGCCGCTGGCCGAAGTGAATTCGGCGATTCTCGAAAGCGGAAGCCTCATGCACGTTTTCCGGCGGCGGCGTTGGACGACTTACAGTCGTATCCGGCATCCCGCAAGATTTTCTGAGCGACTTCCACATCGTCAAAAGGGACCGCCCCATTCCGCGTAATTTGGACCTTTTCGTGACCTTTGCCTGCGATCAACACGATATCTCCCGGTCCCGCTTCGCGCACCGCCAGGGCGATAGCAGCCTTGCGGTCAGGCTCCGTCTTGTATCTTGTGCCCGAGCGCTGCAGTCCCACCATGGCGTCATTAATGATGGCAAGTGGATCTTCGCTGCGCGGGTTGTCCGAGGTCAAGATTACGAAATCGCTGCCTCGTCCGGCAGCCTCGCCCATTAGCGGACGCTTGGCCCGGTCGCGATCGCCGCCGCAGCCAAACACGGTGATCACCTTGCCCTTCTGGCCCGCCTGCTGAACAAATTCCCGCGCCAGGGCGGTCAGGTTGCGCAGCGCGTCGTCGGTGTGCGCGTAATCCACCACCACGGTAAAGGGCTGCTGGCAGTCCACCCGTTCAAAGCGGCCCGGTACGCGGGTAAGCGCCGCTACACCCTGCGCGATCTCCTCGGACTTGCAGTTCCGCAAATAAGCCGCACCCGCTGCCGCCAGAATGTTGTACACATTCACTTTTCCAATGAGCGGAGAGAATAGCGGAATCGTTTCCTTTGGGCCCAGCAGATCAAATCTGGTTCCCCGCGCGGTAATTTCGACGTTCTCGGCATGGAAGTCGCCCTTGGACAGCCCGTAAATCAACACTTCAGAACTGCGCTTCCTGCTGATCTTCGCCAGCTTCTGACCGTATTCGTCGTCGCCGTTGAGCACGGCCGCGCGAGGCGCCTCCGTGCCACAGCCTTCAAACAATATCTGCTTGGAAGAAAAATACTCTTCCATGGTGCGGTGATAGTCGAGGTGGTCGCGAGTCAGGTTAGTGAAAACGGCGACATCGAATGGAATGCCGTAAACCCGCTGCTGTTCCAGCGCGTGCGAGGAAACTTCCATGACAGTCTCGGTCGCGCCCTGGCCCAGGGCCTGGTTCAGAATGCGATTCAGTTCCAGTGCTTCAGGAGTGGTGTGCGGCGCAGGAAGAGTCTTGCCGGCCACGTGATATTCGATGGTCCCGACCAGCGCGCTCTTGCGGTCCGCGGCGGTAAAAATGGATTCGAGCAGAAATGCGGTCGTACTTTTCCCGTTCGTGCCGGTGATGCCTGTGATGGCCAGGCGCTCGGCCGGCTTCTTGTAGAAGTTGGCGCTGAGCCGCGCCAGCGCCCGGCGTCCGTGCGGCACCTGGGCCCAGGCTACGTCCGGGCGGGACTTTTCGGTCGCGGAATCGGTGACGATCGCGACGGCTCCAGCCGCGATCGCCTGGTCGATGAATTTGTTCCCATCACTCGATTCGCCCTGCATGGCGACAAAGGCATCGCCCGGCTTGATACGTCGCGAGTCATATTCCAGCCCGCCGATGCCGGGGTTGCCGCTTTGCGAAAGCACTTCCGCGCCGTACAGGAGTTCGAGGAAAGTCATTGTTCTGGATTCTAGAGCACCCAGTGTCATCACAAAAACTAAGGTGTCACCCTGAGCGGAGGCGAAGGACCCCTACCTCGAGCACATTGCCGCCGCCAGGGGGTTCTTCGACTCCGCGTGAAGCCCGCAAAGCGGGCTTCACGCTGGGATGACGAATGGTCTTAGCTTCGTAAACCGGTGCTTACCGGCCAAACTTCACCGTCACCTGCGAGCCCGACGCTACGTGCGAGCCGGGCGGGGGCGACTGTTCCCGGGCCAGGCCGCTGCCCACCACATCCAGATCCAGTCCGCTTTCCTGGGCCATCTCGATGGCAGCCCGGACGCTCTTTCCCAAGAACGATGGGACTGCAATTCCGCCCTGCTCCACCTCCAGCACCACCGTGCCGCTTGACTGAAGATGAACCGGAAGCGGCGATGCTCCGGGTTTGTCTTCCGGCCTCGCCGTTTGGTTTTGCTTCGGAACGGCCGGCACCGCCGGCTCGGCCTGGCGCAGGGCTGCCGGCATCACCACGCTGGCAGTGATGTTGGGAGAGGACGCTGCAGAAGCCACCGCCGGTTGGTCGCTCGCATCGGCCGGCGGGATATCGGCTGCATCCAGCGTGTCGCCCAGGCGGTCGGGCGATCCTTCTTCGACATCCTGGTCTTTCACCCGCCGCTCCGCCAGCAGGACCTGGCGGCTCGGCGGCAGCTCGACGTCGTGGGGCGTATGCAGATACTCCAGCACCTGCTGCGTGACTCGCTGGAACACCGGCGCGGAAACTTGTCCGCCCTGATGCAGGCCCACCGCGGAATCCAGAATCACCGCCACCGTAATCGCCGGGTCATTGATCGGAGCGAATCCGGCGAACGACGCCACGTACTTGGTGTGCGAATAAGCATGAGTGGACGGATCAACCTTCTGTGCGGTCCCGGTTTTTCCCGCCGAGCTATAACCCTCGAGAATGGCCTTCTTCCCGGTGCCGTGCAGGACCACGCCCTGCATCATTTGTTTCATCTGCGCTGCGGTCATCGGAGAGATTACCCGGCGCTGCACTCCGGGATGAAACGCCACCATCTGTGGAGTGCCCCGCGGTTCCGTGGTCCCGGCCACGATTCGCGGCGCCACCCAGATACCATCGTTGGCGATGGTTGAGATCATGCCCACCAGCTGCAGCGGAGTCACTCCGATCTCCTGTCCCATGGAGATGGCGCCAATGGATACTTTGGACCAGCGATTCAGCGGCTTGGAAAGACCGCGGGTCTCACCGGGCAGCTCAATGCCCGTGTGCTGCCCGAAACCGAAGGCGCGGATGTACTTGTAAAAACGCTCTTCGCCCAGGCGCAGCGCGATCTTGATCGCGCCCACGTCGCTCGATTCGGCCAGAATGCCGGCCACCGTGAGCAGTCCGTGAGGCTTGCTGTCCCGGATCCGCATCCCATTGATCACGATCGAACCCATCTGGCAGTCAAACACCTCACTGGGATGAGTCAATTTTTCTTCCAGCGCGGCCGCGATGGTGACTACCTTGAAGGTCGATCCCGGCTCGTACACGTCGCTCACGGCGTGGTCTTTTAGTTTTTGCGGTGTGATGTCGCGGGCCAGGTTGGGATTGAAGGTGGGACGATTGGCCAGTGCCAGGATCTCTCCGGTTTTCGGATTTTCCACCACGACCGTGCCCGATTCGGCATGGGTTTCCCGCATCGCGGTTTCCAGTTCGCGTTCCGCGATGTACTGGATTTTTTCGTCGATGGTCAGGACCACGTTTTCGCCGGGGTCAGGCTGCTTCTCCACGCTGCCGAACCATTTGCGGCGGGCATCGACCGAGATCAGCATGCGGCCTGGCTTGCCCCGCAGTTCGTCATCGTCGGCGCGCTCGATTCCGCTCAGGCCTTCGTCGTCCATGCCGACATAACCCAGCACCTGCGCCGCCAGTTCACGCTTGGGATAGAAGCGTTTGGATTCTTTCTGGAAATAAATGCCGCGCAGATTCATGGACCGGATGCGGTCGGCGATTTCGGCGTCCGCTTTGCGCGCCAGCCAGCAGAAGGTGCGGGCAGCTTTGCATCGGGCCAGCAATTCGCGCGGATCATCCCGGGTGATGCGGGCCACCAGGGAGATGGTGCCGGCCAGGTCGGGAATGTCGGCCGGCACCGCGAATACGGAATCCACGGAAATGGACATGGCCAGTTCGCGGCCGGCGCGATCGTAGATGACTCCACGCTTGGCGGCGACTTCAGTGGTGCGCTGCTGCTGGCGCTGCGCTCTCTGCTCGAAATCGCCGTAACGGAAGATCTGCAGATAAACCAGGCGCAGGCTGATGGCGCCGGCCCAGAGCACTAGGATTGCGCCCAGAAGGTAGAGTCGCTTATTCGCGCTGTTACGGGGTGAGTTCGTTGCCACGGTCCAGGCCCCTCAGACAAACATGGCGGCCCACCATGAGGGAGCCGCCAATCGGACTCTTGTAGCGCCGGCGTCTCGCCGGCTGTCTGGCGGGCGTCCAGCCCGCCAATCGCGCCGACCGGCTGGTGCTGCTTAAGACCCGGCGCAGCCGTGTTTCTCTATCGTGCCGAAACCACCGAGACCGGAGTCACGCTGGCCAGCACCGGCGTTGCGGCGTCCGGCGAAACCGTATCCATGTGCATCACCTGGCCGGCTTGCGGGGATTGCAGTCCCAGCTTCCGCGCCAGCATGTCAATGCGCTCGGGATCGCGTAGCGAGGCTTCTTCCAGGCGCAGAGCGCGATTCACCTCGACCAGGCCGTCGCGTTGTAACCTGAGGGTTTCGATCTTGTAGCCGTACTCAATGGCCTTGAAATGCTGCCAGGCAAAAGTCATCACCAGCAGGAACAGGCAGCCCAGGGCAACTCCAAACTGTTTCATTTCGCGGCTGCGCTGCGGGTCCTCCACCTTCACCAGGCGCGAATTATCGATAGGCTTGGCGAAATAAATTTCGGGAGTTCCCGTCCAGCTGCGTTTACGCCGCACGACCGGAGCTGCGCACTGCGCCGCCGCCATTTATGCCACCCCAGCCAGACTGGTTTCGAATTGCGCAACTTCCTGTTGCGCCACCGCATACCAGTAGGCAAGTTTCTCTTCCTGGGAGCGCGTGTCCAGCAAGAGCCTGTCGGCATGGGCCTCGCTGCGCTCCACCGTGGCAATCAGTTCGTCGATCAGTGTTCCCGTGTACTTTGTTGCTCGAAACATCTGTGGCCTCCGTTCTACCTTCCCATCTCTCCGGGACGGCACCGAAGAAGGTAGAGAGTTGTGTTTCGCCCTTGTTGTGAGAGGCGATGCCGTCCCGGAACTCGCTTTACTAAATTCACCCCGGCGCGCACTCACGTCCGTACCGGGTTCCCGGCAGGTTTTCCGGGTAAACTTCGTAGCGCCGGCGTCTCGCCGGCTGTCTGGCGGGCGTCCCGCCCGCCTATCGGGCCGGCCGGAGGCCGGCGCTACCTAAATTCTTTATTCTTTCCGCCGCTCGCATCTTTGCGCTGCGTGCCCGCGGATTGAGTTCGATCTCTTCTTCCCCTGCGGTCACTGGCTTCTTGGTCAGCAACCTGTAGTGACCCTGCTTCGCACCTTCGCGGAAGGCATCTTTCACGATGCGGTCCTCCAGCGAGTGGAAACTGATGATCACTATCCTTCCGCCAGGTTTCAGCACTCGCGGGGCCGCCTTCAGCAGCTCCCGCAAGTCGTCCAGTTCATGGTTTACGAAGATTCGGAGAGCTTGAAAGGTCCTAGTCGCGGGATGAATTCTTCTTTCCGCCTGATTCATTGGCCGGGCCGCGGCCGATACCACAGCTGCAAGTTCCGCAGTTGTACGTATTGGCCGCGACCGGACAATGGCTCTGGCGATTCTCCGCGACCTCCTTTCCTCACCGAATTCGTAAATCAGATTGGCGAGTGTGACCTCGTCCGTCTGATTTACCACTTGTTCGGCGGTGGGCCCGGCTTGCGTATTCATTCGCATGTCGAGCGCGCCTTCCGCCTGAAAACTGAAGCCCCGCGACGCTGTGTCCAACTGCAGACTGCTTACGCCGAGATCCGCCAGCAGTCCGTCGGCTGACGCCGCTCCGAACCGCTCTCCGATCTCAGCGAAAGAACCATGCAGAAGAACCACTTCAGGCCAACCCTCCCCCCCGGAAGAAGTCAGCCTGACGCGGGCCTCATCGAGCGCCGCAGGGTCCTTATCGAGGCCAATCAAATGACCCGGTGCGCCGAGGCGTTTTGCGATTTCTAAACTGTGCCCGCCCAGGCCCACCGTGGCGTCGATATACGTCCCGCCGCGCTTGATCGCTAAAAAGTCGATCGCTTCTTTTAAAAGAACCGGGACATGGCCACTCTTGTTTGCACCATGTCCACCCCGCTCGGGGGTGTCTGTTAAACCCTCGTCCACTAGATGCCCAGATCGTCGAGCGTCTTCTCATCCTCAGGTGTGAACGGTTGCTCCTCGATCTCCGCGCGATACCCTTCCAGGTTGCGAACCACGAGGTGGCTGAGATTGCCGGTCACGGCAACTTCGCCTTTGAGCTGCGCCGCTTCCCGCAAGAGTTGCGGTAACAGCAACCGCCCCTGACCATCCATCTCGACCATTTGCCCGTAGTAGTTCACCCGGTCCAGAAACTTTTTCTTCGTAGGATTGAAGGTGGAGAGCCCGGCCAGCTTCTGCTCGATCCGTTCCCATTCCTCGAAGGGATACACTTGGCCAACCTTGCCATCCAGGCTGGTGATGTAGAATTTCTCGTTGTACTTCTCGTCGATCACCCGCTTGAACTCGGCGGGGACTTTGAGCCGTCCCTTTTCGTCCACGCGAGTTGGGTGATTGCCGCGAAACATGTGTTCTGCCCCTCAGGGCGGGTAAACTTTGTAAAGCGAGTGCTGCTACAGCGAGGGAGGTTAAAACGGCCAAAATGCCGGTGATTTCTGGTTCGTTCGGGCTGTTTTTTGGGGTGTCAGCTGCAAAATCCACTGGCGCCTCTCAAAGTTTCACTGCTGCCCACGACCACTACCGTCTGGACCACTTTCTACCACATTTGTCCACATCCTACGCCTAAAGCATTTGTTGTCAATAAGAAAGTTATGGGTCGCTATGGGGAGACATGAGGTCTTTTCGAAACCGCGATTACTTGTGGCTAACTGAATTGGTGACCACAATGGGTATGGTTTAGGAATCTGGTTCTGCTGGTGTTACCCAATTGTCTCCGAGTTCAGACAAGTCCATAACAAGTGGAAATCCTGTGGAAATTACTGCTGGCGGGCGAAATGTGTGGCCGCGGGCGACTCGCCCGCGAGTTTTCGCCTCTTCTTACCGGCCCTGCGCCAGACAAAGCAGAGACAGCGGAACATCAATAAATGGCATTGTCTTCAAGGCTGGTGCGGATCATTCCATTCTCAACCGCGATGGAGTAGGCCTTACCGCCGTCGCCCGTCCAGGTCTTGAAATCAAAATGAGCGCCGGCGGGAGCGTGATAAGCGGAAATATTGCGGATGCTGAGCGGAACCTTGGGTTTACAAACCTGTGGCGCAGCGGTGACCTGCAGGAAGTAAGCCCCTTTGCCGGACCCGATCACGGTGCCCTTTCCATCGGGCTCCACCAGCACGGCGGACTTCTCGTCGATGGCAACTTCGCGCGGCGCCTTCGACCATCCGTCCTCGACCAGGCGCGAAAGGAACACCAGCGTCCGCCCCATGCGGTCGCGTTTGGCGAAGTGGCTGTCGGTGAGCGTGTTTTCGAGGTTTGGCACTCTGAGAAAATCGCGGACCAGCGTCACCCGTTCATGATAGGGGTTGGGCAGCACGTCGGTTGAAGCAAGGTCGTGGTCGTCTGCCTTGTCCCGTAATGCGCCGTAGGCGAACTCGCTCAGCACGGCGAGGCCGGCACTGGTGCCGCCGACGGGTTTCCCGCCGGCGATATTCGCATTGATGGCATCCTGCACCGGCGTGCCCTGCCAGAAGTTGACGTAGCGAGACTGATCTCCGCCGGCAATAAAGACCGCTTCGGCATGCCGGACAATATCTGCGACCGCGGGATCCTGGGCTGCATTGCGGTCGGGAATAATGAGCGTGGCCACCGAGTTGACCGGGCACAAGCCTTTGACGTAGGAGTTGTAGTCATCGTCGCCGCGCGCCCGCAGTATCAGAAAATCGCCGCCGTTGGCCTTCTGGCACAGCCAGCGAAAGGCCTCGTCAAGGTCAGCGCCACCGCCCATCATCGCCGTGCCGGCTGCTGGAATCGTCGTCCTGTCCGCCTTCTCACCCAGACGAATGTACTGATAGGAAGAAGCCGCTGCCGCGGTGGACAACAGGAGTATGGTCAGGAGAAGAAACAGAATCGTGGCCCGGGCACTCTTCGGAGAAACGATTCCTGGGGACATGCGTTTGGCGGACATGCGGCACGGACAATTTATCGCTCTCCGGTTCTGTCCGTCCACTATTTCACCGCGCGCTGTGCGGCATGTTGTAACGTGGCCTGAATAGTATGGTCCATCTGGCGCAGTTCGAACAATGGGTGCCGGTCCCGATTGAACGGGTCTTTCTTTTCTTCGCCAATCCCGGCAACCTGCCACGAATCATGCCGCCGCGCACTGGCACTGAACTCGTGCGACTGAAACTGGTGCCGCCTCCCGGGATCACGGAAGAACGCGCAACTATCACGGACCGGCCACCTTTGGCCGGCGCCGGCTCCGAGATTGTTACTTCGTTTCGCCTGGTCCCCTTTCTTCCGTTTCGTGCCCAGTGGATCGCCCTGATTACTGAATTTGAATGGAACCACCATTTTGCCGACGTGCAAAAGAAGGGACCGTTCAAAAGTTTTCATCATCGTCACGAACTAACTGGTGAAACTCGGAACCAGATAAAGGGGACCCTGGTCCGCGACGTGATCGAATACGAAGTGGGATTTGGATGGCTCGGCGAGTTGGCACGGAAGCTTTTCGTCAGCCGGCAGTTGCAGCGGACCTTTGCGTATCGGCAGAAAGCGCTGGAGAAGCTGTTATAGGAAAGATCGTGTAGGGACGGGTCTCCGACCCGTCCGGGCCGAGCAAGGCTCGCTGGTTCTTGACGTTGGATCTTTGAACCTGGTCCTCCTGGCTGAGGGCGAGACGCCCTCAAGACAGCCGGCAGAGCCTGCCCTGAGCGAAGTCGAAGGGATGCCGGCGCTACCAGCCGAGCTGCGCGCTCGGCCTGGACGGGTCGGAGACCCGTGCCCACACATTGTTCTTCTATCGGCTGGGCTCAACCACTACCGCCGTGCCGTAAGCCAGCACTTCCGTGACACCCTGCATCACTTCGGTGGCATCGTAGCGCGCTCCGACCACCGCGTTTCCGCCGAGCTCAGCGGAGTGCTGCAGCATGAGGTCGAAAGCTTCGGAACGGGTCTTCTCACATAGCTGGGTCAGAAGAGTGATATTGCCGCCGAGAATGGTTTGCAGGCTGGCCCCGATAGTCCCGAAAATCGAGCGGGAGCGCACCACAATGCCGCGCACTACGCCCAGCGTGCGCACCACGCGAAAACCGTCGAGCTCGAATTGCGTGGTCACCATGTTGTGGGCAACCATTCGTCCGGACGTACCGTAGCCTGTGGACATCGTGTTCATCCTGCCTCCTGGAAGTTGTCGTGCCGCTTCGCAGCTACTATAACGATTCCAGCTGCGCTGTAATCACAAATTCGTGTTCTCCAGTGTCGTACTGCACGTGCAGCACATTCGGCTTGCAGCACACCTGGCAATCTTCCACGTAAGACTGATTGCGCCCAGCGGACTCGTCCACCGTAGTCTGGTTCCACTCGCCGCAGCCGGCGCATTGGAATCCGGTATTCATCGTTTCCTCATTTTCAATTTTCCGATGCTGCTTGCCAATTGCATATCAGAAGACCCCTATAATGGCGGTTCGATTCGTCACATGGGGGTTGGGTCAACTGGAGGAATTCATGGTTTCACGACGCCACTTTTTGCAGGCGGGGACAATCACGGCTGGTGCGAGTCTGGCAGCGTTCACATCGCCGCTGTACGCAGAGGACGCGTGTGCCCCCCTGCCGCCCTCGATCGCCATCCTGAAATCGATGAAAGACAAAGCCAGGCCCATCACGGTTGACGAAAGAGCGGCACGCCAGGAAAAAGCGCGGCAACTCATGGCGGCCAACCGTCTCGACGCAATTCTTCTGGCCGACGGCACTTCGCTCAACTACTTTGCCGGAGTGCAATGGTGGGGCAGTGAACGCTTGTTCGCCCTGGTGCTGCCGGTGAAGGGTCACCCGCTCTGTATATGCCCGGCATTCGAGGAAGGCCGGGCCCGCGAGTTGCTGGCGAATTTTCCGGAGGGGAAGAACGCCGACGTGCGCACCTGGCAGGAGGACCAGAATCCCTACCACCTTCTGGCGCAGGGATTTACAGACCTTAAAATCTCCACCGGCAGGCTGGGCATGGAGGAATCCGTGCGCTTTGTCTTCAGCGATGCCATCGCCAAAGCCGCACCGCGATTGCAGATTGTCAGCGCAACTCCGGTCACCGCGGGCTGCCGGATGATCAAGAGTCCGCACGAACTTGAGCTGATGCGACTGGCCAATCAGGTCACGCTGACGGCTTATCGCGCTGCACACCAGACATTGCACGACGGAATGCCGCAGGCGGAGCTCGAAAGAATGATCATGGCCGCGTACACTCAACTGGGATTTTCCGGCGAAGTAGATATAGAGATTGCCGAGAACTCATCTTTTCCTCATGGCTCGATTGTGCCGCAGGTGATTCGCGAAGGCACACTGGTCATGCTGGACGACGGCTGTACCGTCGAAGGATATCAATCCGATATCACCCGCACCTTCGTCTTCGGCAAACCTTCAGACAAGATGAAGAGAGTATTTGAGACTGTGCATCGTGCGCAGACCGCCGCACTGAAAGCAGCCCGTCCCGGCGCGGAATGCCAGGCGGTGGATGCAGCCGCGCGGAAAGTAGTCAGCGATGCCGGATTTGGTCCAGACTACAAATTCTTCACCCACCGCGTAGGACACGGAATCGGCATGGACGGCCACGAATGGCCCTATCTGGTGCGCGGCAACAGCACGCCGCTGGCCCGCGGCATGACCTTCAGCGATGAACCGGGCATCTACATCCCGGGCGAATTCGGCGTGCGCCTGGAAGACGACATGCACATCACCGAAGATGGCGCGGAGCTGTTCACGCCACAGAGCCCGTCGCTCGAAGATCCATTCGGGACGGCGTGAGGCTCCTCTCCCCTGTCATCCTGAGCGGAGGCTGTCCATTCGTTCGCGAATGGACAGGCGGAGTCGAAGGACCCCTATAATCGGGATGCACCGTTTTCTAGCGAGATTCGGGCGTGTGAATCGCCGGTGAGAAAACCCCATGCGCGCCAACCTCAATCCAGCTATAGGGGTCCTTCGACTGCTTGCCTGCTTCGCGAAGCGAAGCAGCCACCTCTCAGGATGACAAAGAAGAAACTAAACTTCCGGCACGGGAGGGCATCCCGGGAAGCTGAGCAGGTAAGTGTTTCCCACGTAGCCCAGATACTTGATGCCGATCTCGCTGGTGAAGAATCCGTCGGCGGTCATCTCCCGCAGGAACGCGAAAAACTCCACTCCCTGGCTTAAACCAGGATCTTTGTCCGCATTCTTGCAATAGGCGATCAGGTCGAGGATTTCTCTTTGCTGGGCCGGCAGACAGTCGAGATAGGCCTTGCCGTAGCGGTCCGTACACTGCGCCTCCAGCCACATCATGCCCCCGCCGAGTTTCAGCTGATAATCGGGGTTCTCGCTGGTGAGCAGGTCGATGAATTCCGGCGCGCCCGCTTCTTTGGCTCCGCCGGAATCGGCGTCGGCGGGAATGATGGCCTGGCAGAGCGCCTGCAGCGTCTTGTATTGCTGCGGCAAGAAGAATTTCGGAGTGTAGACGCCCGCCGTGGTGGCAGCCTTCTCCGTTGCCACCATGTGGTGCGCGTATTCGGCGGCCTGCGCCGGAATCACACGCAGCACGGAGCCGGCCATCGCTCCCATGCTCAGGGTCTTCAGAATGTCGCGCCGCGAGATGGACTTGGTTGCCATGTTTCCTTCCTAAAGACTTCCCTTCTTCGCCTGATCGATCAGGTATTCTGACGTGCGCCAGGAGAGCGCCATGATGGTGAGCGTCGGGTTCTTGTCCGGGTTGGTCACGAACGATGCGGCATCGGTCACAAACACGTTGTTCACATCGTGGGCCTGGCTGTACTTGTTCAGAACCGAAGTCTTGGGATTGTTCCCCATGCGTGCCGTACCGAGCTCGTGGATGATGACGCCGCCGTCCTCAATACCGTAGGGATGACGGCCGTCGGACTTTGCTTTGCTGATAAATGTACCGCCCGCCGTCTCCACGATCGAGCGGAAGGTTTCCTGCATGTCCTTCGCCATATTGATTTCGTTGTCGCTCCACTGCCAATGGAAGCGAAGTACGGGGATGCCCCACTGGTCCACGGTGTTGGGATCAATATCGCAATAGCTGTGCTCGTTGGGGATCATCTCACCGCGTCCGGCGAAACCGATGTAGGTGCCGTACCGGCTGCGGCAGTACTGTTTGAGGGACGTGCCGTATCCTTCATGTTCCTTGCAGGTATCCTCGAACTCGCCCACGCCCGGCATGCCCCGGCCGCCGCCAAACTCGATGTGGTAGCCGCGCAGAAAATCATTCTTGCGATCGTATTTCCACCACGGCATATACAAGTGCATGCCGCCCACGCCGTCGTGATTGTGAGGCGGCATTTTCTCCAGTTGCGGGAAGTATCCACCGGCGGAACTGCCGACTGAGTCCGTCAGGTAACGGCCGACCGCGCCGGAAGAATTGGCCAGACCGTCGGGAAACAAAGTAGAGCGCGAATTCAGCAAGAGGCGCGCCGACTCGCAGGCGCTCGCAGCCACCACAAAAGCCCGGGCATGCACCCTCTTTTCAGAGCGCGTGGCCTTGTCGATGTAAGCCACGGCCTCGGCTTTCCCATCTTTTCCCATCACGATCTCGCGGGCCATGGCGCCCGTGATCAGAGTGAGGCGCCCGGTAGCTTGCGCCGGCGGAATCATGACCTGGCTGGAGCTGAAGTTTGAAGCGGTCAGACAGCCGCGGCCGCACTGTGCGCAATAATGGCAGGCCGCGCGCCCGTTCAGCGGCTTGGTGAGGATCGCCAGCCGCGAGGGCACGCAGGGAATGCTCAATTTGTCGCAAGCCTTCTTGATGATGGTTTCGGTGCAGCGGGGCGCAGGCGGAGGCAGAAAAATGCCGTCCGGCGCGCTGGGTATATTCTCCTTGCTGCCGAACACGCCGATATAGGACTCGACCTTGTCGTAGTAAGGCGAAACTTCTTCGTAGGTAATGGGCCAGTCATCGCCCATGCCATCGGTGGAACGCGACCTGAAATCGACCGGCGCGAAGCGGAGGGCGATGCGTCCCCAGTGATTGGTGCGGCCGCCCACGATGCGGGAGCGGAACCAGCGGAACTGCGAGCCTGCCGCGGAAGTGTAGGGTTCGCCTTCGATTTCCCAGGCGCCGTTGGGCGCAATGAATTCGTCGTTCAGTTCATGACGGTGCTCGCCTCCGACACCAACCCCGCGATGCGGCAGTTGGTACGGCCACATGTGCTCCTTGAAATCCTTTTCCGGATTCAGCGGCGGCCCTGCTTCCAGCATCACTACGCTCAGTCCGCCTTCGGTGAGTACTTTCGCGGCGGTACCGCCTCCCGCACCCGATCCAATGATGCAGACGTCATACACTTTCGGGGAACGAACGACTTGGGCCATCAGGCTCTCCGGGAACGATTTTGACCTCTAAAAGCGCACCTTCGCCAGGTATTCATAACTCGTCTTGATGCTGGCAAACGGGTCCTTGGGATGATCATGCTCGACGAAGTAATGCTTGATGCCGGCTTTTTCGGATTGTGCGAAGATCTTTTTCCAGTCGATCATCCCGCTGCCTACTTCCGTCATTTCGTCCAGCGAGTCGCCGAAATTCTGTCCACCGGATGCGTCCGTTTTCGGAATCTTTGTCAGGTCCTTGACGTGCACCAACGGGAAGCGCCCCGGATAGCGTTTGAAATACTTCAACGGGTCCTGCCCGCCCACCATGATCCAGCACAGATCCATTTCCATCTTTACCAGCTTGGGATCGCACTCTTCCAGCAGAATGTCGTAAGGAAGTTTTCCGTTGACGGGTGTGAATTCGAACCAGTGATTGTGATATGCGAATTGGATTCCTGCCTTCTGGCAGGCTTCTCCGGCGCGATTAAAAGTTTCCGCGGCATGCTTCCAGCCATCGGGCCCCTTGCGAACGTCGTCGTCGATGTAGGGATTGACCAGATATTGGTGACCCACCACATGGGCGGCATCCAGCACGCTGGGAAACTCGGCGCCCAGACTTTTGTACGGTATGTGCGCGGAGGGGCCGGTTAGCCCGTGGCGATCGAGCATGGCCCGCACTTCCTGAGGAGTGTGGTCATCGTAGCCGGCGAACTCGACTTCGCGATAACCGATCTCCGCGACTTTCGCCAGCTTGCCCTCAAAGTCGTCCTTCATCACACTGCGGATGGTATAGAGCTGCAACCCGACTTTGTCGATCTTGTGGTCGCCTGCGGCCCAGGAGAGCTGGCGGGACAGAATGGTCGCGGCCGTCATCGTACCCAGAAACTTTCGTCGGTCCATTAGATTTCTCCTCGCTTCATCTGACTGACAGCATAGTCGCAGGCCCGCGCCGTGAGGGCCATGTAGGTAAGAGAAGGGTTGACGCAGGAGGAAGACGCCATGCAGGCGCCATCGGTGACAAAGAGATTATTGGCGTCGTGCGCCTGGTTGTGGGCATTGAGCACCGAGGTTTTCGGGTCGCGTCCCATGCGCGCCGTGCCCATTTCGTGAATGGTAAGGCCGGGAGCGTTGTCTTCGATGAATGGTTCTATGTCCCTGGCTCCGGCCGCAGAAAGCATTTCCGCCGCCGTAATCGACATGTCCTTGAGCAGGGCGCGCTCGTTCTCGCGCCAGGCACAACTGATCCGGAGCACGGGAATGCCCCAGGCGTCCACCGTGGTCTTGTCGAGCTCGACAAAATTTTCATGGTTGGGCAGACATTCGCCGAATCCGTAAAACGACATGGTCCACGGGCCGGGACGGCGGAGCGTGTGTTTGAAATCCGCTCCGAAGCCGCGCATCTCTGTTCCGCGTTCCCACTTCGGCCGGCTGGCACTGCCCTGAAATCCGTATCCTCGAAGAAACATCGGATGCTTCTGTTTCACGTTGCGGAAGCGCGGAACATAAATTCCATTCGGGCGGTTGCCCAAAGAGATGTGGTCTTCATTCCCTGGAATGCGGCCAGTGGCGCCGCCGCCCATGCAGTGGTCCATCACGTTGTGCCCCAGCTCTCCGCTGGAATTGGCCAGTCCATTGGGAAATTCCGGAGTGGCGGAGTTGAGCAGAATGCGGGCCGACTCCAGCGCCGAGGCACACAGGAAGACAATGCGGGCGCGAAACTCGATGGTGTCACGCGTCTGGCCGTCGATCACCCGTACTCCAGTGATCTTCCTCGTCTTGGAATCGAACATCAGGCTGTGCACCACGCTGTGCGGACGCACCGTCACTTTGCCGGTAGTCAGCGCCGCGGGCAAAGTCGAGTTCAGGCTGCTGAAGTAAGAGCGGGTAATGCAACCGCGGGCGCACGGCCCGCAGTAGTGGCAGGGTGCGCGACCCTTGTGAGGCTGAGTCAGGATCGCCGTGCGTCCGATGGTCATGAGACGCTCGCCGGGAAAATATTTGGCGATGGCATCCCTGACCACCACTTCCGCGCAATTCAATTCCATGCCCGGCAGAAAATGGCCATCGGGCAACTGCGGAAGTCCCTCGCGTTGGCCGGAGACGCCGACGAAATCTTCCACGTAGTCGTACCAGGGAGCAATTTCCTTGTACCGGATCGGCCAATCCACGCCCAAGCCCTCGCGCTGGTTGGCTTCAAAATCAAGGTCGCTCCAGCGGTACGATTGCCGTCCCCAGATGATCGAGCGGCCGCCTACCTGGCGACCGCGAATCCACAAGAACGGTTTGCCCGGCTCGGTTTTGTAAGGATTCTGTTTGTCGCTGACGAAGAACTTGCTGTTCCATTCGTCCATTCCGCTGCAGGTTTCCTGCACCGGCTGGTTTTCCTGTACCCGCCGTCGGTCGCTCATCCCGCGATAGCGCACCTCCCACTCAGGCACATGCTCGGCGTAATCCTTGTCGGGATCGATGGGGCGTCCGGCCTCGAGCACCAGCGTCTCCAGTCCCTTTTCGCCCAGTTCCTTCGCAGCCCATCCTCCGGTGATTCCCGAGCCCACCACGATTGCATCGTATGTCTTGGCTGCCATGCTTACTTCGCCGCCTCCTCTTCCAGAGGGACGCAAGCGGCATGGCGCGACGGAATGATCTCGCCATGAAGCTCCTGCTCAAACCCGATCTGTGAAGTGTAGTAACCAACCAGCGTGAGCTGCTTGATCATGAAAAAGAAATTGCGTTCGGGCGGGCGCCTGCGCCTGCGCCTCGGCTCCGGTTCGGCACGAGTGGCGGCCAGTTCATCATCCAGCGCCTGGAGAATCTCGGTCTGCGATTTCGCCCCGCAGTCAACGAAATCCTTGCTGAACAACTCCCGGGCCCGCGCGTCCACATCCGTGAGGCCGGTCATGAAGATAGATTTCTCTTCCTCGTCGTACCACTCGGTGAGGATCAGGTCGATGAATTCGTTTACCCGCGCGGCCTTCGCACCGGGAGTGTCGGTTTGCGGGATGATGAGTTCGGAGATGATTGTGACGGTCGCGTCCTGATGGGGATCGAGGCTCTTCAGTACTGGCTGATCGGGAAGCTGCTGGTGCACCGCCCGGAACATCGAAAACGCTTCCCGCGAGAGCAGCGGCAGGGCCGCCGCCGAGGCCAGGAGTCGTAACGCTTCACGTCTTAGCATGCCTGCTCCCGAAAATTGGCGGAAAGGGCAGCTTACGCCGTAGAAGGAAGCGAGGTCAACGCCTTGCCGGGTATAGCTGTCATCCCGAGCGAGTTTCGAGCCGCGCTTGCGCGGTGAGAGCAAGTCGAGGGACCCCTACGCTACTACAAATCTATCGATTCATGGGGGTCCTTCGACTCCGGAAAACGCTTCGCAAGCGAAGCGTTTCCTGCGTTCAGGATGACAGTGGTGGGCGATTAAGTCGTTTCTAAGATCTCGTTCCTGACATTTTTCAGCACGTAGAGGGCGCGCTCCACTCCCACTTCGCCGGAGAGAATCGGATCTTCATTCTCGACGCTGAAGATGCCCTGGAACCCGACGTCCATGTAGGCGCGCATGATTTCTTTCCAGGTGCCGGCGCTGTGCCCGTAGCCCACCGCCCGGAATGTTTCCGAGGCCTGCGCAAGGTCGCTCTTGTCAGAGGAGAAGTTCAACACGCCGTAACGATCGACATTATGTTTGTAAAAGGTCGTATCTTTCATGTGGGCATGGAAGAGTGCGCCTGCCTTGCCCAGCATGTGAATGACCTCGACCGCATCGCACTGCTGCCAGAAAAGATGGCTGAGATCACAGTTGGCCCCGATCTCCTCGCCCACGGCCTCGCGCAGGCGCAACAGCGTCTTGGGGTTATAGACCACAAAATTAGGATGCATCTCGAGCGCGATCTTGTGGATGCCGTGGTCGCGCGCGAACTTGGCTGCCTGCTTCCAGAACGGAATGACTTTTTCTTTCCACTGCCAGTCAAGCATCTGCCCATACTCCGGCGGCCAGCGGTAAGTGACCCAGTTAGGCATGGTGTCGGTGGGGCTGCCGCCGGGACAACCGGAGAAACCCACGATCACGCTCACCCCAAGGCGCTCCGCCAGCAGCACGGTGCGGCGGAAGGATTCCGCGTCGCGCTCCGCGATCTTAGGATCAGGTGACACCGGGTTGCCGTGGCAACTGAACGTCGCCACCTGGATGTTGCGGTCTTCGAATTTCTTCTTCCATGCCTTCGCTTTGTCGGGATCGTCCAGCAAGTCCTTCACCGGACAGTGAGTGGAATTGGGGTAGCCGCCGGTGCCAATCTCGACCGCCTCCACGCCCCAGGCGGCAAACTTGTCGATCATTTCGTCGGTGGACAAATTAGGGAACGCGGGATCGAAGACGCCGATCGGAATCTTGCGCAGCCTGGCCGGTGTCACAGACTTTTCACCCGACTGCGGGGCCGGACCGCCGGCCAGCGCGGAGGCAGCCCGCGGCGCTGCCGCCGCCACCGCCAGCAGGCTTGAAGTTGCAAGAAAATCTCTTCGACTGTGGGAAGTGGGTGCGGACTTCTTATCCATGGCATGTCCCCGGGCGCTGGTCTAGTACCGCGCCCCGCATTATACGCATGCGGCGAAGCGGCGATCCACCAACCACCACCAAACGTGGAGGCGCAGATGTCCTCATCTGCCCGGTCGAGCGCAGCTCGACAGGTTCTTTCATGCGCAAAGAATAGCGGAGCTTCGCTCCGCCGGGCAGATGAGGACATCTGCCCCTACGCGGTTGCTGGTGTTGACAAGAACGGCGCTTTCTACCATGCTTTTGTGCCCCATGAGAAAGCCGCGGAAAGTTGCGCGTTCCGTTCCGGTGATGAGCCCGTCGTCCCGCATCAGCCTTCTGAGCCCGAAACGGCAGCAGATTATTCGCCCAGCCTTTGAACGTCCGCGTGAGTTTGTACTGATGAGCGTGCGGGCCATGGCCAAGCGCCTGCGTACCGATCCTGCCACCATGGTCCGCATTGTCCGCGGGATGAAGTTTGATTCCTACCGTGAATTCCAGCATTACGTGCACGAGCTGTCCATCGCCCATGCCACCTCGCTCGAGACCATGCAGACCGGACCGGCAGGCCGGTCCGCCATTTCGACGCAAGTGCGGGCGTCGCTCGACCAGGACGTCAAGAACCTGAACCATCTCGTCCAGACCCTTGAACCGCAAAGGATCGCGGCGCTGGTGCGGCGGCTTTACGCGGCGCGGCGCGTGGTGCTCATCGGCGGCGATCTGGCCGCTAATCTGGTGAACTTTCTGGAACACCTCCTTATTATTCTGGGATTGCCCGTCACCAGCGCCACATCGCCCGCGGAAGTGGTGCACAAAGTTCGCATGCTGGGCAAACGGGACCTGGTGATTGCGGTCAGCCACGGACGCGGCCTGCGGCAGACGGTAGAGGGCCTGCGCCAGGCCCGCGAAAAGGGTGCTTACTGTGTGGGCATCACGAACACGCTGGTTTCCCCCATCGGGCAGTTTGCCCACGAATTTTTTCTGACCTCGATCGCTACTCCTTCGTTTGGTTCTTCGTACGTCGCTCCCATGGCATTGTTCAACGTTATCGTGCTCGCCTGCGCCAATCACCGGCGCTCTCGCACCCTCAAGCTGGCGAAGCAACTTGAGCAGGAGCAGCGTCATGGCTTCCGCTGGTACGAATCATGAGAATCCGGGTCCGCTTTCCCTTACAGTTTTTTGTAACCCTGCTGGGGCTGACGGTAGCCACGGCTCTCGGCGTCGAGCCTCCATCCCCGCCCGCCTACAACATCCGCATGGAGAGCGGGTGGATCCCGATGAAGGACGGCATTCGTCTGGCGGTCACGTTGTACATGCCGAATGGCGGCAAAGCAGGCGAGAAATTCCCGGCTGTCCTCGAATATCACCCCTATCGCAAGGACGACGGCACCGCCCAACGGGACTACGAACTTTATTCCTACTTCGTGCGTCGCGGATACGTGTGTGCCCGCGTCGATATCCGCGGCTTCGGCAACAGCGAAGGCGTGCCGACCGACCGCGAATATTCGGAGCAGGAGCAGCTCGACGGCCTGCAGATCATCTCCTGGCTGGCGCATCAGCCGTGGTCAAACGGGAACGTCGGCATGATGGGAATCTCATGGAGCGGCTTCAATTCTTTGCAGATGGCCATGCGGCACGCACCGGAACTCAAGGCCATCATCGCGGTGGACGCCACCGCCGAACTTTTCCACGACGATGTGCACTACATGGACGGCATGGCGCACGTCGATGAGTTCGAGTTGAACATGGACATGGCGCCCGGCATGACTGGCGCTCCCGATTACACACTCGACGAAAAGGTTTTAGGCCCGCGCTTTGACGCTCCGCCCTGGTCGCTGCTTTATCTCAAACACCAGCATGATGGCCCGTTCTGGCGAAGCCCGGTGCGCCCTTACAGCGAGATCAGGATTCCATGTTTTATTATCGGCGGCCTGCTCGACGGCTACCGTGACAGCATCACCGACATGCTGCAGCAGACGAAGGCGCCGCTGAAGGCGATTGTCGGACCGTGGAACCACACCTTTCCACACGACGCGGTCCCCGGCCCTGAAATCGAGTGGCGCGCCGAAGCTGTACGCTGGTGGGATTACTGGCTCAAGGGACGAGACACCGGCGTGCTGAACGATCCCAGGCTGGTCATTTATGTGCAGCACTGGCACCCGCCAAATCCGAACCTGCAGAACGTTCCCGGGGAATGGCGACGCGAGGATAGCTGGCCGCCGCGCGATGTGCGCGACACGGTTTTCTTTCCCCAGCCGAACCATACTCTGCAAAACACCGCGCCCGCGACGGAAGTCCATCAACTCAAATACGTTCCTTCAATCGGTGTAGAAGCCGGATTCTGGTGGGGAGAGCTGCTGAGCGATCCGCGGCCCGTGGATGCTTTCAGCCTGGTTTACGATTCGGCCCCACTCCGAGAAGACGTGGCAATCCTGGGAAGGCCGCGGGCGCTCCTAAAAGCTTCGGCCACGGCGCCCCTGGCGGACTGGTTCGCGCGGCTCTCAGATGTGGCTCCCGACGGGACCGTCACCCAAATCACGGGCGCGGGCATCAACGGCGCACAGCGCGAATCCATGACGGAGCGGCGGGCTCTTGAACCGGGAAGAGTCTATCCGCTCGATATCGCAATGCACCTGACGTCATGGGTCTTTCCCAAGGGCCATCGCATTCGGCTGGCGGTTTCGAACGCGCTGTGGCCGATGATCCTGCCCACTCCCTATTCGATGACCACGTCGCTTGAACTCGGAGGCGACGGGTCGCGCCTGATCCTGCCGGTCGTCCCCGTGAAAGGCACGCCGGCTCCCGCATTCCAGCCACCGCAGCCTGCCGAGCAACGCCCGGACATCAAGAGCATCGGCTATCCCTGGCCGGGCGAGTGGACACTGGAGCGCGACGAGGCCAATCAGAAAGCCACGGTACGCTGGAAGGGAAAGGCGGAAACCGATTATCCATGGGGAAAGGAAATCGACTACGAAAATCTGGTTTATGACGTGGACGATGCCCATCCCGAAACCAGCGCAGTTCACGGCGAAGCGGAGAGCATCTTCACCTTGAAGGGACGTGAACTCAGGTGGCGCGGACATTTATCCGTGACCACCGACCAGAAGAATTTCTACTACAAGTACACGCGGGAATTGCTGAAAGACGGTCGGATGCTGAAGCAAAAGACGTGGGAAGAAACCATTCCGCGCGACTACCAATAAACCAAGCCCCTGTCATCCCGAGCGCCGCCTCGAGCCGCGCTTGCGCGGTGAGAGCAAGTCGAGGGACCCCTATCTTGCCACGTACTCATCGGTTACAGGGGTCCTTCGACTTCATAAGTGCTTCGCGGAGCGAAGCACTTACTTCGCTCATTATGGCAGGCGCTATTGTTTGTAAACCTTGCCGTCTTTCATCACGAACTGGACGTGCTCGAGCACGCTGATGTCCTGCAAGGGATCACCGGCCACTGCGATCAC